>Ga0209589_1011300_pt1 | contig 12634 bp, 6 predicted proteins | sample CowpeawhiteBW_FD_187525 | JGI IMG/M metagenome (GOLD analysis project Ga0209589, IMG submission 187525) | Root nodule microbial communities of legume samples collected from California USA - Cow pea white BW (SPAdes) (version 2) | ecosystem: Host-associated > Plants > Roots > Nodule | place: USA...
CGAAGAAAATCCTCCTAATATTGAATATTTCATAATATTATGTTTTCTTTACCGTAATTTTTTTCTTTTATAAAAATTAATATTGAAGTAGTTAGAACACGGGTACGGGTATGGGTACGAGATTATACCCGTTACCCGGTGGGGATGGGGATGGGAAAAAAGTTTGATACCCGTTGGGTTTGGGTATGGGGATGGGGATGAATTTTTTATGCGGGGATGGGTATGGGATAGCGAAACCCGTCCCCGCCCCGCCCCGTTGCCATCCCTATTCACTAGTGAAAATGATGGTTTTAGTTTACATTATCATTTGTCAAGTGACATTTTTAAACTATGTGTAAGACAACACAATTCTTATCTTGAGTTTCTGAAAAGAAAACCGGTGGTTTGGCAAGCTATAGATGTCAAAGCTCAAATTAAGATCACCCTGGTTTATACATGAGAATATGACCCATTTGCTAAATTCGTTGGACCCCCTCTTTATTTTGGAGCTAGAGGATAATTTTGACCACGCTTAAATTCCTTTTGGCCCAAATAGACGATTTGAAAAACAGTTGCAAGTCACTACCAACGAATGAATTCATTCCCTGTATTCACTCAATTAATCAAGTAAAGTAGTGGTCACGTTATTGTCCCACTTTATACACTTTAATATTAATATGAACACACATAGAAAAATAACTTTAAGATGGCCTAAATAGTAGTAAAATTTAATTTTATTATAACATTTTTCCAGGATTTAGTTTTTTATATCGTTAGTACATTCTTTAAGTATAATTGATTGTTATTAAATTCATGATGCTAGTTAACCGTACTCTTTTTCGATCGTTAATCTAGTTCTTGTAAAAACCTAATGAAGGTGTAGATGAAATATCATGTGACAAATTTATGTTTTTTCTCAAGCATCTACTTCTGACTAGAACAATATTTCTTTTATATATAATATAACTTTATTGATGACAGAATTTTATTCAAACAATTCGTCGAATATATGGTTATGCCTTCTTAATGAAATTGGTATAAGTAATTCGTGATACATTCTTCTTTATTAATCGTCAATGTCGATTGTCATGGTTGGAGAACGATAGTGCTTGCGCTTAGTAAGTTTTCAGATGATTGATATTGCTGTGGAGTGTAGTTGAGTGAGCAATGGTCATGGACCCAAAAAGAAAGAAAGAATCAAATAGTCATAGATATCTCCATGCTCTTATTCTTCTGAAATATCCTTACTTCTAAAATATTTGAATCATTTTAATGTTTTGAAAAAATTAGGAATTAATAATGTTACATCGTCATTGTTACTTCTGAAACATTCATAAAGTTAGAAACTTAAAATCTCAGATTTTATTGTTCTTGTCAGTCTAGCAAGATATATATCCTATCAGTATATTTAAGTCAGATAATTGTAAGATCCTTTCATAAACATGCAAGTGAAACTATATTTAACTTCACTGATTGGAATAAGTTAACGGTGGACAAATTGAATTTTAGACATATAGAAGTATAAAAGTGCATACAAGCCGCTTAACGTGATTTTCTGATTCGGTCTTTATCATAAGGCAACATGCATTAAATGATTTGGTTATGCTGTTCTCAGGACCAGAAGTCCCACCATTGGTAATCACAGCTGGTTAATTGGCCCATGAAATCATCTGATTCTAGCAAACCCCAATGTTCTGATGTTGTCAAAGAACCATCAGTGTTCTCGACAAAGTTCAGAAGAGAAGCTTCATCTTCCACACCAAAGTATTGTTTTGCCTTTATGCTTCTGTCACAGTCGGAGATAATACCACAAACAATGTCTTCTGATTTTCCTGTTGTCATCCTTGGCTGCTTTATCTCCTGTTCTCTTTTGATGGTTTCTCCATTTCCAGTTTCACTCTCCATGCTGTTTGCTGCTTTGTGTCCCGTACTGCAACTCTCAGTTTGTTCTAGTGGCTTCTGTAATCGATTTTTCAGATCCTGCAACTGTTAAAAATTTAATTCATCAGAGCGTATCCATGCAGTTTTAAACTAATTCTAACGTTGTTCTACTATTGGACCCATTGATGTAACACAGAATCATACCACAGCACCCACTCAACTGCAATGGATGTCATTAACACAGCACAGTAGTTTTTAAAATATTAAGAAATAATTACACCACCCATTTAAAAGAAAAATGAAAGGTAGAAACTTTATGTATGAAATGTTTGTATATATCTGAAGTATAGAATATCTCAAGTATTTCTCACCTGTATTAACATTGATTGGTACTCTTTGTTGAGAGCATGAAACTGTGAATCCAACGTCTTATAATTGGCCCGAAGTGTTGTGTAGTCTCGCTGAACCTGCTTGAACTTCCATCGAGCTCTCTTGTTCTGAAACCATATTGCAACTTGTCTTGGTTGCAAGCCAAGTTCTCTCGCCACCTCCAATTTCTTTGCTGGTTCAAGTCTCGAGTCTGTCTCAAACATGGATTCCAGTGATTTCACCTGTCCATCGCTGAACCTTTTTTTGCTTCTGCTCCTCTTCTTTCTCGTGCCTGCATTCGATGAATGAGAATATTCCGAGATATCAGACATATTTGGTGATTGATGATCGAAGAGATGAACAAGGTGACGTGTATATTGAAGTTATGGGAATTGCTATTTATACAGCATGGTATGAAATGATGAGAGAATGTGTGAAGTTCCTAATTGAGTATTGAAATTCTGCATCGATGATGATTGTTGAGAATGGAAAGTTTGTTAGTTTAAATAAGAAATGATTTTTTTTTATCTGTAACGATGGGATAAGTCCAGGAGGGACACCGAATGACATGCAGCCACAAAACATGGTTACTCGGTTACGTTCTTCTTTTGTCCTTCTGTGAAAGGAACCAAGTGGTTATACGTTCAAAGCACCATAAAAAATTTGGCAACACGTGGCGTTGTTTAAGATTAATGTCGTACTTTATTCAGAGTCTAACGATTCTGGGAGAAGCATTTCGGTACAGGTGTCCATCGCTTTTCCATTTTAGACTCAATTCGGTCCGCGTAAACTTTTGTTGCCTAAGAAATTTATTTCATTAATTTTTAATATGTTTTATTAAATAGTTTAACTTTGTAGCTTATTTTTTAAATAAATTTTATATGGCTTTTTTAAGTTAATTATTATTGTAATATTGATTTTATAAAGATAATTTCTGTAGTTTATTTTTTGTTATTAGTATTTTTATAATTTTTGTTTAATATTATTACTTTGCCGAAACAACGGCAGAAATAATTATAAAAAAATGGGCACGCTATTAGTTGCATCCATCATAATACCATTAGAGAAATTTATTTATTTTTAATATTTGTCTATTATGAAGCATGAAATATCTTTTGGTATTTGAGATATTTATAGTTTTGGGTTAAATATATTTTTGGTCCCTTAATCTTTAGTGAATTTTGGAATTAGTCAATTTCAAAACTTTGAACCAATTTAGTTCTTCATCTTTCGAAATACGTGAATTTAGTCATTTTAATCAAATTTGGTTGGATTTATTTGATGTTTCGCATACATTTCAGGATTATATTTGATTTGTTTATATTGTTTGACATATTTTCGTTTTAATGTTAAGTCAAAAATTATTATGAAACGTGCTTGAAATGTCAAATAAACTTAACAAAATTTGATTAAAAGGACTAAATTTATGTATTTCGAGAAATGAAGGAATAAATTGGTTCAAAGTTTTAAAATGGACTAATTCCAAAATTTACTTAAAGTTAAGGGACAAAAACATATTTAATCCTTTAATTTTAAAATATAAAACTTTTTTAAATTTTCAAATAATGATTGGGAAGACTAAAAGTATTATTTTTAATTTTAATTTTATTGTGAAACTATTTAATGTAGCGAAATAAATATTTTTTATATATATACAAATATTAATGAAATAAACATAAATTCTATGAATCTATTTTTTTCAGGAGTATGGAAAATGAATGGACATCATTTCTTCTGAATAGCTTGACTTTTCAAGCATATCATGAAATTCAAAGAGACTTGTTCTTCACCTTTCTCATCCTCTATTTTTCACTATGTAAACAGAGTGTTAGCTATGGAAAAATAAAGAAAGAAAAGCAGTAGTGTTGGGTTTATTATCCAATTGGTGAAACAAGGTTCTTATTTGCTATGGATAAAGCTTATCATCCAACCCATACAAAGTAGAGACACTTAGCAAATAGTAGGTAGTATTTGAATTAGGATTAAAGTTATAGTTACAGCTAAAAAACTTCAAGAGGCTTTGGATCATGTGCAGACAAAACTTTATACCGAAGGCAAAATAGGGATATTAACATTTAAGGGGGTCCAGAAGAAAAAGTAAGGTGCAAAACCAAAGGGCCTGCCACCATTATTGTTTTGGGCCCATCATCAAGAGACACATGAAAACCAATTAGGTCCAAACACCGACACTACAATGAATGACAATATATATATTGTTCATAAAAGTTATTCTTACAAGGGGAGGAAATCTAAGAACTTTACTGTGAAATTTTTTTAATAAGATAAAAAAAAACTATATCTCCTCGAAAAATCGTCTAATAAAACTACATAAAATGTCTCGTACAGACTAAAAACGAATTTAAAAATTTGAAACAATTTCACATTAGATCTGATAAATGGTTAAATTTAAAAATAAGAAATAATTTAATAAAAAATTGGCCACCATCTAATAAAAATATCCAAGATGACAAATTACAAATTATATTACCGTATAATAAAGTTTCTTATTGTAGCTAGTTGAGTGAGAGACCCACTCTTAAACGAGTTGGATCAGTGTTTCCAAGGTTGAAGTTAAGACGGACCGAGTCCATTCACTATTCACTCCTTTTCCCAGCCGCCACTTTCCCATTACCATTTCTTCATTGCTTCCTTCCTGGTTTCTTCGATCGATCCCTTTACCTCCATAAATATCCATTCATTCCTCAATACCTTCTCCACTACTTAACCCACTTCCTTTCTTTCTACCTTATCCCTCTACAGTATATTTCACAAACTTATGAAGTTGAGCATAAGCTTCAAACAAACCTATGAGGTTGAGCAGCAGGAGGTAAAGGAAGTGGTGATGGTGAGAAAAGAGATACGAAAAGGGTGCATGAAAATAAAGGTGGGTGGTGAAGGCGAAGAGCAGCAGAAAATAACGGTGCCGGTGAATTACCTGAAGCACCCACTCTTTGTTCAGCTTTTGAAGGAGGCGGAGGAAGAGTACGGCTTTACACACAAGGGCACCATAACTATCCCTTGTCAACTCGCCCAGTTTAAGCACGTTCAGCACTTGATCGATGCCGAAACCTCCCTTCACCACCACCATCATCTTCACCTCGTTCCCTGTTTCCGAGCTTAATTCCTTATATTCACTTCTGTTGCACCTTAAACTTGTTTACGTTCGGTAGATTCTTATATAACTGTTGTACAAATTCATGGATATATACGAGGTTTTGATTGATATCAAGTTTTCTTGCCTGCAACTCTGTCTTTTTCCCTCCCAATCATTGTGCGTTAATTAGAAGCTGTAATGGATAAGGGCAAAACAAAAGGGTGTAGTTGATTTTTATTTTCCAAAACTGTAATGCTTACAAAACTTAGGTAAATAAGGTCGGCGGTAACCGGTGAAAAATGATACAGGACACGTAATTCAATGTCAAATCGAAGGAGAAGACAACCACGAAAATAAAATATCATAAACAAACTACACTTGGTTCATTGTATCTATTTTTCTTTTTTATAAATAATTGTCAACATGTAATTGACTTTAAGGTTATTTTACAATGAACAAGGTGAAATTGTTTTAGCCCATGTTTCACATGGTTGTTTTATGGGCTAGTTTTTAACTTTTTTTTTCTTTTACAAGTTAAAAGTTTGTTTAATCTTATTAGAAATTGTTCTCCAAGGAGAATCTGAGGTGCATAATCATAGCAACTTATCCTTTTTGCCAGATTTTTTACAAAAGAATACTTTTATATTCGTATTTGTGTCTCTTTCCATCTCGAGAATAGATGCTTAGTTTTATAGATGTCTCCGATTCATCATTGTTTCAGCCCTCCTAGAATTACGGTAGGTAGTTGACTTGTGCGAGGTTATCCCGATTTTTGTGGGGATGTGGTTACGTAATTGTTTTTAGTCGTTATTTTGAGGAGAGATGGACCGCGGTTTAAATGAATTGGACATTCTTCCACCTAAATAATAGGTCGGCTCCAGATTAGACCCAGTACATTAGAATCTGTAGGTCGGCTTTAGGTTGGGCACAATACGTCTTCGAACTAAGGTCGGCTCCAGTCCAAATCCAATACGTCTGCACACTAAAGTCTGTTCCAAGTCAGATCCAATACGTACATACACATAGGTCAGCTAGAGGCTAGAGTCTGATCACCACAATGTACAGTAATAATGTTTGATAAATATTTTGTTTAGAGATACCTTGTTGTTTGTTTATTTGATTTCTTTTGTTTGGCAGTTCTATTTTTTATTTTATATTATTTAATTTTACAATACACTAATCAATGTAACAAAATTAATACATTTACTTAATTTAAAATTTGGCTGAAAATATTGTAAGATATAGTATAAAATTAAATAGAATATATATATATATATATATTTATATATATATATATATATATATATATATATATGAAAAGTTGTGATCGAAATAACTCATCTACAGATAAAAAATTTCAAGAGCTAAAAAATGATTTTAAAAGGAAAAAATTATAAAATTCTTAAAATGTATTTTTAACATCAAATAAAAAACAAATTTAAATAAAAATATCATATAAATAAGTGCATTTTTTTTACATTTTAAAGTATTTTTACCAAATATTTAAAATTTAATAAGTTAGCTTAACAACTTTTAGCTTTAAGCAGATTTTTCAATTTTTAATTTTCATGTAGCTTTGCAAGTAATTTTGCCCAAGCCTTAGAATGTAGATTTTTACATGAAATGGAGAAAAAGAAACGACAAAAGTCTAAAATAAAATAAATCCTTTTCATTTTTGTATATTGATGTTTGTGTTAGCATTTTTTTCTTTTTCCTATCCTTGACGAGGGTGAATGTCATTGTTTGTTGTGGGGAAACGAATGAATACAGTGTCAACTTGTGCCAAGAAGACAAGAGCTTATTTGCAAGTTGATACATAACTAATACTATATAACTGACCCACCAATACAAAATACAAAATATCTTTTGCTTCGTATAAACTCAAGTACACATTTTTCACGATTATATTTAGATTATTTTTTAAAAATATTGACTTCCTTAGCTAGATTTTGGTTACTCTTTTTGTAATCGAGCATCCTTATGGATTTATTATTTTTATGTTAAAATTAAGATCATATTGCTAAATTTTTTGTTAGGCACTTATCTTTATTTATTATATTATTTTGATCTTATCCTCGACCAGTGTTATTGCATATGTAGTGATAGATAGGATTTTGATATATCTTCCATAAGTATTATACTTCATCATTGAGAGATTCTCTAGTAATATAGATTTTATCTTAAACAAGTTTTGTTGATCAAAATAATAAGTAATATACTAATATATAAGATTGTTAGAAAAAAATTATCGAGAATCATCTTATTAATAGATAAATAAGATAAAAATAAGAAACACAATAATATAACGTGAAAATTTTAAATATGGATAAAAATTATGATCACAGAGATTAATCACTATGTACAATACATAGAAAACACTCTGAACCCTTTAATCTCAAGTACACTGAAACTCTCCAAAACAAGAATTTAACTACATGTCATAATACTCTACTACAAGAAAGAATAAAAAAATCAAATACTAATTTAAAGTGTCTTAAACTTAGGATAAAGAACATTATGAACTTAGAATACATTATATATATTAAACTCCTCTCTTCTAATTTTGTTTTCATTCAGCATCATTCCTTCGTTTTCTGCACACAATTCTAACACGAAGCACCATGTAATTTGAAATTGCTCTTTCACCGTGTGAATAATAAATTTAAGAAAGTAAACAAACTTAAGAAAATAATAGTGAATTTGAATAATAAACATTTAAAAAACAATTTATTTTTTGATGAATCTAAAAACGCTATTTAGTTGACCGTATACAATACATCAATCACAAACTATGCGGCATCTATCAATTCCCCACCCGAAATTTTAATTCTCTACCATTACTTTGAGGTTTGAAATGAAAATGATTCTGTGTTGATGTAGTATTCTTTATTTTGATCACAAACAAATACATAATTGTTCGCGTCTTTGTGGTATTTTACTTTAATGAATTAAAAATTTTAGTGCCATATTAATCGAAATATATAATTTTTGTTAAAAGAAGAATATTTATAATAGAGTTAAATATGTTTTTGTCCCTTAACTTTAAGTGAATTTTGGAATTAGTCTATTTTGAAATTTTGGATCAATATAATCATTCATTTTTTGAAATACGTGAATTTACTCTTTTTAATCAAATTTTGTTAAGTTTATTTGACATTTCAAACACGTTTCATAATAATATTTGATTTAATATTAAAACAAAAATGTGTCAAACAATATAAACAACTCAAATATAATCTTGAAATACGAACGAAACATCAAATAAATCTAACAAAATTTGATTAAAATGACTAAATTCATATATTTCGAATGATGAATGATTAAATTAGTCTAAAATTTTGAAATAGACTAATTCTAAAATTCATTAAAAATTAAAAAAAAAATTAATCCTTTATAATATAGATGGAGCAAGTAGGTAGAAGTTTAGTTTTTTTGCGTATGGTTTCCTTCCCTCCAGATTGGACGGTATTTCACTTTTTCAATCCCACTTTCCTCACTTTGCATCTATCCTCATTCCTCTCCCATTTTCTTCTGTCTGCTATTTCCATTGCCAAACGCAACGCAAACATACATTAATCAATCATCATCCCATTCAATCAACTACCACCAACTACTATAATTAACTCATTTTTTTTTCCTCACTTTGTACGCAAAAATATAATACTATTTAAGAAAAATACAATTGCAATTCGCAAATCCAATGCCTCACCTGTTATGGGAATCAGATACACCCTCCAGTTTCATCATTATTTAATTAACTCAACACTAAAATTCAGATAAAAAAAATTCATATAATCAAAATATCATATGGAATTCAAGATGAGAGTGAGTAATTTTCTTTTAACGTTAAAGGGTGAACCTCACACTTCACGAATATTTGTATTTTTTTTTTTAATAAAAAGATGGGTAGAGGGAGGTGGAATCCTTGTTCCTTTGACCAATATCTATGAATTATAATTACATAGATTCTTAATAAACTAATATTAATCATTCATTATATTTTATTCCAAAAGTGTTACGATCTTCTAATGGATTATATCTATCCAGAATTTCCTTTTCAATTCATATATATCATGTGGGTGGGACGAATAATTGTTACAAAATAATTTAGTGTGGATACATGTCCATGAATCACTACTTTAATTTTAATTTAAAGTAGTTTCTGGTTTAATTGATTATTGACTTTAACTTGCATTCTTACACATAATTTAAATAATTCAACTGATTCATTGTATATTGTAAAAAAAAAAACAACTGTTCCACTTTATAATTAAAGCCATTTATTAATGTTGCAACTTACGTATTGGACCGTGCTTTTAATCCTTCAAAAATAAAGTATTATTTATTTTTTATCTCATTTACGAAAATAGGTACAGTTCAATTGTTTTTAATAAATAAAGAATTCCGAGGGGACAATTTTCTTTGAACGGAATTAACTACATTTAATTTGTTTGCATAAATGAAGGTGCAAGTGGCGAAGAAAAAATTAAGAATAAAAATGAATGCTATTGCATTTACAATATAATAAAAACATATTTAATCTAACGTTACTCAAATTTAATCGTCATTTCTTATTGGTAAAAGAGAATATATATATATATATATATATATATATATATATATATATATATATATATATATATATATATATATAAAGGTGGTAATATGGATCTGATCCGTCGGGTCGGCCTACAAGTTTGCAAAAATAACGCGGAACAAGTTAGGATAGTGAATTTGCAGGTCTGTAGTGGTCTGACCTACAAAAGTCTATAACTCGCAAGCCCTCATAAAAAAAATTTACAAATTGGGTACTCAGTTTTTTTTTTTTTTCTAGACTCTTGCATTAACGTTTCAAATCTTTTATGATTGAAAAATACAAGTATTATGTATTTTTTTAATATGCTAAAATTTGAAGAATACATCATGTATGTCAAGTACGAATATGAATATGATGAAAATGTTGAATTATCAATTTATTATCGAACTCCCCAAAGTATTTGATTAATTTTGTAAACTTCTTAAAATTTCCAAATTTTTTAAATATTAAAAGTTTTATGATAAAACTTTAAAAAAATAATAAAAAAAACGAACTAGTCCGCGGAACCGCACTCAAACTTTTCAGTTCATGTTAAAGATATGGAGCGGGATCGACCCGCATTACCATCATATATATATATATATATATATATATATATATATATATATATATATATATTTTTTATATATATATATATATATATATATATATATATATATATATAATGTTTATATATATATATATATATATATATATATATATATATATATATATTCATATTTTTTTATAAAAAATTGATGTCTTACATGATTGCAAACATAGTTTTCTCAATTAGAAAATATACATATTTTTTTGAAAATGTATTCCAATAAAAACTAAATTAATTAGACGAGATACTAAGTTTAAGATTTTTATTTGGAAATGAATGAAAGCGTAGAATCCAACTTCAGAAAGGTTTTTAAATATGACAAGAAGTGACACCTACGCATAAGGAGTGGCAAACATTGAAACTGTATCCAAACCAGAGAAAGAGAGGCCAAATTTGAGTTTAAAATTAATTAAAAAAGCAGGAACTCTTTGTGATATACAAAAACAACACAGGGAACTAACCTTTGTTTATAGCACGCATCATTAGATAAAATAAAATATTCAATTAACGAGATTCTTCTCTCTTTTTCCTTCAAATTATATGATACTTTTTCTGAAAGTGGAATATTAATAAAATTCAGTTAACGATTCAATTTATTATATGTTTAATGTTCATTATTAAATTCTTATTATTAATTATTCCTTTTAGTCTTCTTTGTACACGTATGTAAGTACTTCTCACATAAATCATATAAAAACCCATAATCTCATTTTAAAAAGTCAAACTCTACCTCATAACATATTATTCAATATCCAAAAGAACTAAGTGAATAAAACACTGGATATAATGCAATAAAAATTATATATTTATACAACATTTACATTTTTAAATTAAACTTAAACAAATAAAACATGTTAAATAAAACTAAAAATCTGTTATTTTGATTGATAATCTTCGATTAAAGTTCAATTTATTTTGAATATTAAATTACTTAAACCATAATTAATGAGAGATTTAGACATTTGTATATAAATTCACGATTCAGTCTAAAATTCAGTTCTATTAAATTTATAGTTAAATATGTTTTTTTTTTTCTTATAGTAAAAATTGGAATTAATCTTTTTTTTAAATTTTGACCTAATTTAGTTATCTGATTTTAGAAATATTTAGATTTAATCATTTTAATCAATTTTATTTTAAATTTATTTACTGTTTTAAACGTATTTCAATATAATTTTTTAACTAACATTAAAGTGTGAAAAGGAATAAATATTCAAATGCTCTCAACATTGGTTTGCTATTAACACCTCTTTCGTCTGATAACTCACCATTTTTTTTATTTCATTTTTCAGCTGCAGGACAATAATTTAAAAAATAAAATTGAACATTTTTAACGTCCATAACGTACAAAATACTATTCTTACCCTGTAATAAAATCTAAAACTAGTCACATATTTCTTATACATACTTTTAAACACACAGTGAAATAAATTAAAATTTAAACACATATGAAATTTAATTATCATATTTAATTAATTCACAATATTCTTATTTTAAAATCATAAACAATTCCTTGCAGCACATGCATAATCAAAGTGATCTCATGCCTAATTTGATGCACGAATCATGTTAACTCACACCGACCCGATTTTTCTTTCTGTTTTTGAACAAATAGATTGATTCTAATACATTAAATTTAGAAAACGGAATATATTACCCATATATATCGTGACCTGAAATGAATAATTAATGAAGAGATGTTTTGTAATCACACTTTATAATTTCAATTTTATTTTTATAATATAATTATTTATTAAACTTTTAAAATTTAATAATATTTTCTACAAAATTGTTTATCTTTCTTTATTTTTTTTATCGATTAACAAATATTTTTTAATTTTTTGTTTCATTTATCTTACTTAATTTTTAATAAATATAAATTTATTTTGTATATTAATTTAATACCATTACAATATTATTATTCACTAATATAATATCAATAATATAATATTATGTAATTTATACTTTTATTCTAGTAAGTAATAAAGTACTTAAACTCGGCCAGATAAGAATAATTTAATATTTGATTTTAAGGAATTACAATATATTTTATTTTTTATATATACTTAATATATATATATATATATATATATATATATATATATATATATATATATATATATAT
>Ga0209589_1011302_pt1 | contig 12631 bp, 8 predicted proteins | sample CowpeawhiteBW_FD_187525 | JGI IMG/M metagenome (GOLD analysis project Ga0209589, IMG submission 187525) | Root nodule microbial communities of legume samples collected from California USA - Cow pea white BW (SPAdes) (version 2) | ecosystem: Host-associated > Plants > Roots > Nodule | place: USA...
TTGCACCTGTTGAAAAACCATTCAACAGATTGAAAAACACAACAAAGACCAAATACATCAAATTAATGCTACAAGGTCTACAATGTGAATTACAAACATTAAATACTCTTTCTTAATGATTTATCCATGTGGAGAGCACACATTCCACACTTGATCATCATGAATACCATCAAATCTCCTTATATTCATCAATGTAGGCTTGATTCTAATGGTAATGGCTTCTAAGTAGTTCAAAAAGCTTCATCAAATCTTCATGAGACACACCACCTTTGCTTCACATGTCAACAGTAAATAGTATAAATAACTTAATAATTAACTTTTGTTGAAAATACAATTGCATTAAATATAATAATTATTTATTTTTAGTTTAGTAACGATGTTATTATTCAATTATTTATTTATTTATTGTTTTACACCATATTTTAATTAGTATTACTATTATTACTATATTAGTGCTAATATGTTATTATGATATTATTGAATATTATTATGAATTATAACATACTATAATATTATTAAGAACCATGAAAGCTTTTCTTAATTTTTCATCTCCAAATTTTGTTCATATCTTAAATAGGAACTTTTCTCATAGATTAAAAATATCGAAGAGTTATTTAGAGGCATTAAAATGATCCATTAAAAAGATTTCACCTTTTTACAACTTTTTTTGATTTTGAATTTGAAATTCAAACATATGTAGATATTTTCATGGATTTTTTAAATTTCAAATTTAAAATTTAAATTTTATTACTATATATATTTCAAATTCCAAATTTCACAATATGAAATATTGATATAAGATTGGAATTGAAATGGTAATTATTTTCATATTTTTAAAAGTTTACAAAATTTATAATTTTTATTCTTTACGTTCTGTTTTAATTATTATTATTAATTTTATCTTATTATGTTATTTCATAATTACATTGTTATTAAATATTATTATATTTTCTAATAATTATTATATCGTTAAGAATGACCAAATCTTTTGAAGTTTTGAATTTTTTATATTTTTTATCAGAAACATTAAAAATAATTAAATAGATTTTAAATTTGTGTATATGTCTTATATTTTAAATGTTATATTAATTTTTTTTTACTTTTAAATTCAAACTTTGTTATTTTATATACTAAAAGATATTTATCAATATCTAATTTAAAAGTCAGAGAACATCTTGATTTTCGATGAACTAATTTTAATATTTATTTTTAAAAAACACTTTACAATTCATTATAACATCATTTTACAAACTTGAAATGAAATATTGTAAGGTTTCTTGTTTTTAATATACTTATTTATAATATGGTGTGAATATATGAAGAATATTACCAATTCACTATGCAACAAATAAACCCTTAGTGCAAAAGTTAGAAACTAATAAATTTGAATATGTATGTGTGAATGTTCTATATATTTGAATATTTACGAGAGAAGAAGAAAAGCATCTACATTTCTTTTCTGCTTCAAACAGTTCATTCATCATTGTCGTAGTAAAGTTTAGATGAATAAATAAGTCTATCGGTCAACAACAAACTTAAAATTTAAGTTTGTTGATCAACAACAAACTTAAATTTTATGTTTGTTATTCTCCAACAGATTTAAAATTTAAATCTACTGCATTTAAGTATGTTGTAAAACAAACTTAAACAACCTGAAATAACAGACTTAAAAGGCTTATTTTGTGGTAGTCACTCTCTGTTCTTTCTTGTGTGTTATGCCTTTTGATTGCTTGTACAATGGACTTGGCTTGATTCTTTGGATGCTTCATTATTAGTATGCATGTTTGGAGATGATTACGCATTTTTGTTCTCTTGAGCCTTTAGCCAAATGGACCTAACTTGAATTGATCTCTTCGATAGCCCCTTTGAGCATGTGTTTCCTACTTTATTGTCTTATAGCGCATTACAAGCCCTTAGCTTGAAAAACCATCATTGACCATGCTTATGGAAATTTTTGAGCTTTGGAATTGTTTATGGAATTGGTGCTCAATTAAGTGTAGGGGTGTGTGCATATCAGTGCTGGTTCTTGGAACTTCATTTATGTCTATATGTCTGGTTTTAGAAGTTGTTTCATCCTCAAAAGTTTAAAACAAAAATGAAGATAAAAAAGAGAGTTTGGATTTGGACATTGTGTGAGGATTCAAATTGGAATTGTAGGAGTTTGAAATTGCTTTCATGCTTAACTTTGACTTATTCGTCATTGCTCCTCTATTTTCTTTGGTTCTTAGGAACTTGTGCATACATTGCACACTTTTTCCTTAGCCCCATTACAACCTTCAAAAGTCCCTTGGATCTTTATGTGCATCTGTTCTGGCTATTGATTTTAGAGGCTTGCCAAGTCTATCTGATGTTTGTTTTTCAGGGATGCTATAAGAGTAAACAATAGTCTTGAAAGTTAACACCTTGTGCATTGCTTAATTACATTATGAACTAGTGTTACTTTTCGCTTAGTTGGTTAAATTCGGGTGGCATGAGTTAACTAAATAGAGTAATAGATTTTCTAACCTAGGATTAATGTATTTTAAATCAAGTTTTGAATCTGCCAACCCCCCCCCCTCCAACTTGTGTTTGGAACCTTTGATCGAAAATAATGGTCATCGGGAGATGGCCTTGGAAGAACTCTAAGTGCTATATTTAAATTGTTTATTTGATCAGGTATAATATTGATCACTTATATGTATACTTCTTTTATTAAGTGTTATTCGTTGAGCTTAATGTATGTCTAGTATTAAATGTTTGTAGGATATTGGTATAAGGTGTGGTATTGATTCTAAATGTTCAAAATTGTAATTAGCTTACCCTTTTTTTTCTGTGTGTTGGTTGTTATGTTTTCTTTTGCAATGATCACTATTACAACCCGAGCAAATGAGGTTGCAGGTGGTAGTGAGACTAGACAATAGGGGTGTGGATCACCAGTGGGAGTCTTGAAGGGTAGTTTTGTTCATATATGGATATACTATGTAGTGTGCAATCATAGTCCTTCTTTTATTTTTGAATTATGTAGAAACTAATTTTTTTATAAACTTTGCAAAAAGGACCATAATTACATATTTGGTAGATTTACGCATATTTCATGTTTTCTTGGCCAGTTTTGCTTATATTTATCATGTATGCAACCTATAAATAGAGTTTTTCTCTATTTTTGGAGTGTTACAAGTATCATTAAATATTATGACTAAATATCATTTAATATATTCAGAATTTAGGGATCAAGAGTTGAAAAAAAAAACATATTGCATGTTCCATTATGAAGCTCTCTATATATCTATAGGACATAATTGCATGTTCCATTATGAAGCTTTCTATATAGCTTTAGCTTTAAGTCAGGCAAGAAAACTCCACCCATATTATCCACATTGCATATCCTATTTAACCCTCCATAACTATATATCACTAAGAACAAAATCAAGATCTCATACCACCAATCTTATGTTTTTATAGTTTTTTTTTTTATTTCCACGGTTTTAATTTTAATTTTTATCTATATTTTACTAAAAGCATCATTTCAAAACCTAAAATATTAATTTTTAAATTAGAAAAGTGAATTTTATTAAAATATAATGAAAGTGAATGTCATTCATAAAATAAAAGAAATAAATATTATTTTTTTTTGAAATATAATTAAGCAGAGTTTTATTATTAACAAATATAATAGAGGAATCTTTATTGAAAATTATGAAAACTTTAGCGTCTTTTTATTTAAATGATTAAAAATGTGAATATTTGTTTTACATCTACATGGAGTGAGTATCATGTACCGAGTAACCTATTCTTGGTAAATGAATTTTCTTAAGGGAAGATATTAATATAATCAATTTCATAAAAATCTAATTCTTTAATCTACGTAATGAAAATTTTAATTAATCAAATACTATAAACTTGTTGCAAAATTACCAAAGACAGCAGATTATACGTTTTATTTTTCGTTAGAAGATATTAATAGTTTGTTAATTTTACATTGATTTAATTAAGCAAACCCTTTAACATAAAATGGTGTTGTAAGAATAGGAACTACAGAAAAGGAAAACACCATACGTCAGAGCTACTACAATCTCAATTTATGTAGCCATTTGAAAGGTTCTAGTTTATTTACCATGTAACTTAGCATAACATATGTGGTGAACAAAGTTTTGGTTCACAAATACACCACATGTATATACATATATAGTCAAACTCTGAAACCATTCAAAACCACACAATTATGACTATTTCACAAGCTAAAAAGGTGGTGTTTTCCTGAAATAACTCAAACCCCATCTTTAAAAGCCCATCAACATCACCATTGTTCCTCAGACCTGTAAGCCAATAACATAACAAAGCTACACGCATTTGTTTCATCAGCATATCTGCAGGTCTCAAACAAATTCACATTTATTCAACATGGACATGAGGAAGATTGCTTGTGCTGCTCTCATCGCTGCTGCCTCTATTAGTGCAACGGTGGCTACTGTCGAGGTTTCTGCCCCTGCCCCTGGACCTAGCAGTGAAGCCTCAGCTATCGTACCCCTTGTTAGCTCCTTGGTCGGTGCCTCTGTCTTGTCTTTCTTTGCCTTGTTACATTAAGCTTTCATGGCAAGAGGTTAATGGAAGAATCATCAGCAAGGAATTATAGAAAGAGTGAATGATGTGATCTTGTAACAAATGCATTTAATATGTTAGTTATAAAACAAGAATATTCGATAATAGCTATAAAAATATAATATTTGTCTTAAATGGGACTCTAATAACATCACTAAGAATGCAAAAGCAAAAGAAAAAGAAAAAGAAGAAAAAACTAGTTAGAATAGATCCAACCATTATAAAATGAATACAAATTTAAAAAAGAATACATAAATAAGGTTAGTTAAAGACACTCAAAAATCAACACAATCTTATTTTTTTCGTTGTTGACGTAAATGATGAATAAATATATAAATAGAAAAAAAATCACCTTGGACTATTATGACACTAAAAAGGACATTGAAATTTAATTTTATATTAAAAATTAAACTTAAAGATTGACCGATACTTTGGAAGGATATATATATATATATATATATATATATATTGTATATATATTGTATATATAAGTATGTATATATGTATGTATAACAAAAAATGATATAAATATTATTGGTCATTGAGACACTAATGGACACTGCAATTTAATTTTAAATTATTAAAATGGACATTAAAATTTAATTTTATATTAAAAATTAAACTTAAAATTCATTAAAGTCCATCAGACCTTGGAAGGATATATATATAACAAAATTATAAAAATATTGTTGGTCATTGAGACACTAATGGACACTACAATTTAATTTTAAATAAAAAAATAGAATCAGTTAGACTAATTCTAAGAAGTGGTAAATGTAATTTCAAAATAAGAGTTACATTGTTTCTGACAAAGGAATGACAACAAGTTTTAATAATAAAAAAATTAGAGCATTTCATTAGATTTGCTGACTCTTTAGATTTTATAATATAAATTATAATTATAATTAATTGTTTAATTATATATATGTTGGCTTGGCAGATGCATTTAAAATATTTTTTTAATATGAAATTAAAAATTTCAGTATAGCCATCGTTTCGTGAAAGTTAATAGGTGAAAGTTAGTAAAGCTATAAATATTTTAGAGTCAAGGTTTTTTTCATTTTCTTTCCCCAAAATTGAACGCCATTACACTTGCGTCCTATACTTCGTCTTCATAGTTTATCTTAGGTTGAGCTTATTGGTTGTTTGCACAGGATTCCATGCACTAACACTTTTGAAGGCGATGTTATTTATTCCCTGTGAAGTAAGAAGAATGTAGACATGGTATGTAATCAAATTTTCTCATGTCATAGTTCATTTTATCTATTACGGAACCAAAATCTTTGAATTGTTTTTCCAAATCGAGGTCCCTAACATTGAAGGCGAATCTGTTTATAAACAGGGATAAAAGATGTTTTGTTTGTTGAGGTAAAGGCTGATGGGTGTGTTAGTTTTGAAATGGTTGAAATGCCAAGAAGGGGGGTTGAATTGGCTAGTTAAAAATTTAGGCTATCTTTGAAAGCTAAAAATCACCTTTAATAGAATCAATTTGATCACCAAGTTAGGATGTAAAAGCTACTGGACTATATACTTTCAATTGGTCAAAGACAAAGTTAATCGATTGATATTACTAAACAAATTTTGTTATGGTATAATCAATCGATTGAAACAGAAAAACAGTCGACTGAAATACTAGAAAAAATTCAGAAATGCAGATTTGAGTTTTAAACCAGGAATAGTGCACAAGAATGATCAAGACAGGTTCTAAATGATTATGCAAACATGCTTAATTCTACAGATGTCATGAAACATGCAAGAACATGAAAAAGATGATTAAAACATAAGTTCTTTAAACTTTAAATGAATATGCAAGAGAGAAAGGTTAGATAAGAGATGAGACCACGAGATTTTTATACTGGTTCACTCAAACCTGAGCTACATCCAGTTATTCAAGGCAACCTTAGCTTGACTTTACACTATTTTAAAAGATTTATAAAATATCCACCCTTACACTTTCAAAATATGCAAAAACCACACAAACGACTCTTGAATCACACAAGAATCACACTAGGACAGCAAAAACCCTCTTACAGACCTAGAAAACCACCGAGCACACACACAAAGCTTGAGAAAGATCAAACCTCAGTGGTAACACATTCCGGCCAACCACAAACCACTTTCTCCAAGCTTCAAACCAAGCCAAGCGCTCTAAGAATTGATCTAAGATCAATCTTCAACAGCTACAGTCTGAATGATCACGAATGAGAGGTTTTCCATAATAATTTCACACTAAAAAATGATTAGAATTACTCTCTTTCGAAAATCACAACTCTTATAGGCAAACTGTTACGAAATTCAACAGGTTGATTTCCAAATCAATTGGTTGATTTCACTTGACTTAAGTGAAATCAGTCGTTTAAAAAAATAAATTAAGTGATGCAATATGTTGCAGTTTAAGAATACTACAACCAACCTTTTAACCTGTTGAAAAACCATTCAACAAATTAAAAAACACACCTAAGACCAAATACATCAAATTAATGCTACAAGGTCTACAATATGAATTACAAAGTTCAAATACACTTTCTTAATGATGTAACCATGTGGAGAACACACGTTCCAACCTTGATTAACATGAATATCATCAAATCGTCTTTCCTTCATCAATGTAGGCTTCATGCCAATGGTAATGACTTTAAGGTAGTTCAAAAGGGCTTCATCAATTCTTCATCAAATCTTCAAGAGACATACCACCTTGGCTTTAGATGCCAACATTCTCCGTTTTATTTGATGAAGCCAATCTCTAACTTCTTCTATTTTCCATTGCAAATTGTTTCCATTGGTTGGATACCATTAAATTGATGAAGTAACACCTTAGCTTGAAACTTGTGAATGTGAAAAACATTTACAGTAGCAATACACACAAGCTAGCAAGCACATAAGGATTCACATGCTCCCCTTATCAATAATATGGGTTCAATTTTATATTTGATTATTGATTCAAATTTTAATGCTTCTACTTAGTTCAATGTGATCAATTTTCCTTTTTTCAAATTTTCTCCCCCTTTGGATTCATCAAATAGAATACAACCAATAGGAACTGAAAACAGAGAAAATAAGCATAAAGCTGATATAATCAACTGTCTGAAAATAAAAACAACCAACTGAAACTGACAGAGCTGAAACTGAAAAAGCACAAACTCATGGATATAATGTATGATCCTAAACAGCCAACACACTCAATCATCCTGAGGATCATTTCTGGTCTGGAATGAGTTCAACATGTCATGGATATCATGGATTTGGCCATCCAATGCATTGAATCACTCATTGCAATAGTTGTGATGTCCATGTTGGGACACATTGAGCTCATGCAGTTGGTTTTGTAACACCCCAAATTTAGGATGTCACGAGAACCTATCATCGCTCTTTTTATTTAAAAGTAAAACGATTATATCACAAAAAGGCACTTAAAAACACCTTATAATTTAAATGTAAATAGGTAGTCCAAAACTTCCATTGATAATAGTAATATAAAAAAAATAAAGTTCCAATTAAAAACTAGAAAAAAAAGAAATTTTCATAGTCTTCACTGTTTGATTGAAATCAGCTAAAGAAATAATAAACCCCCGAGTCCATTCCATTCTCTCCGCAATCTACTTCGTTTCAGAAACATATGCATTATCATCTGCTCCCATATAATGCACACGTTACACGATCATCGCACATGCAACAAACACATAAACAAACAAATAGGGGTAAGCTAACCATAAACAATGATATTCATAAAAGACATTCATAAATAAAACTTGTCCAATAATACTCAATGTCGCATTCAATTAACACGAAAACTTTATGATCACAATCCATCCTTGGTTTGAACACACAAACCCCAAATCCAAACAATCATACTAAACCAACATAGCATCACATTCATCTCAAATCTTCATTAAATTCAACCAAGAGCTTTCAAGCAAGGCAAAACACTCTCAACATGCAACACATGAGAATTTCAAATTGCCGACACAGTATAACATCACACACAAGTAATTATCCTCAAACCACCACTTAAACTACATAACCATGCAACCCATACCAAGAAAAACCACCAATCACATAACCCATTTATTCACGTCACTCTCCCACTGTGAATCACAACCTTTCACACCTTCATGCCTCAACATCCTCACTTACATCTCTCTCTCTCTCTTGGAAAATAACTAATTCTTATAATTTTTATCCAATCCAACTTAACAACACATTATGCAAACGATTTGGGATTTTAGAAATAAAACTACAGCCTATGTAAAACTCCAAAACTTATGTATTTATATTCAAATTAAAGATGATTGAATCAAGAATCAAATGCAACAATAACTAACTTAATGTTATGCATCAAACAAGCAACAAAGGTCAATGTTGTTAACAACCAAACAACAAAAACCTTGCGATAAAATCTGCTCTCACAACAAAGCTCTAATTCAAGATCCGACCGATCAAAATCTAGAACTATGTGTTAAGGATCAATTGTTAAAATTTCCGCTCGATCCAACAGTTAACGAAGTAGAAACCTTCATTTTACGAAAAGTGTGCAGTGTAGGCACACCATATGCTTTTAAGATGAAAACTTTGCAATTGGCGTGCAAATAAAAGAAAACCTGCACCATGGATAAAAGGAAAAGAGAAGTCCTATAGAATAGAAAGAAAAGAAAGAAAACAAATTAATCCAATCAAGAACCCAAATCCCATAGTACTTCGCGTTAAAATAAAAAAGCTTCAAACACTAAATGTATGGATGCAACCGAAAATCAAGATTGCCCTACCACCAACCAAATAAGTATATTTCACAGTTTTAATGCATTATATGGCCCGTCAAGAGAAGTGTTTCCTGGTACAATGAAACTAAAAACTGTAGCAAGTCAAAATAAAACCAAACAACCCCACCAATTTAGAATGACTATTCAAAAGAAATCTGCATCACTATTTGAAAAGAAATTCAAATCAACAATGTGCATAGAAATTGAAACAGCACAACTGCACCCAACAATTTAAATTCCACGTACTACTCCATATAGCAAAAAAAAATGCATGGTAAGGTTTCAAAAAGTTTCATTACTAAGCACAGATTAAAGAAGAAACATGGTCAACTTCATTCATCAAGCAATAAGAAAACAAGAGAAGAAAATAAGGTTGGCTTCCCCTACCTGGATTGCTTCTTTCCCTCTCCCTCTCCTCCTTCCAAAACCCTAACTTTTAACCTATATACCAATCTCACTCCAAATCTTTTCTGTTTTAATATCCTTTGTTTTAAATTTAATTTTTCTTGGCTGTTATCATATTTTAAATCACAATTCAAAAGATAGAGAAAAAAAATTTAGAAATTATATAATGCAGCATAAATGATATATATATACAGAAGAAAAATTGAATTTAAAACCAACACACAAGCAAAATTCGACCAACCAGGTTTGAATCTGAGACCTCACACACAACAACAATTTACGCTAACCACTAGGCAACACACTTTCGCATGATATAATATGCATTATAAATATTAAAACACTTATACTCCACAAACCATAATTCCTTAAATCACTTAAATAATTATTGTAAATACCACAATAACTTAAATCACTCAAATAATAATTATTTCCTACTTCATAATTTTATAACCTAATTAAATTAAATAAATCAACAATATTAATCAAGCCATTAATTGTTTTCATGCGTTTCCCTTTAGACTAATTTTTCCTGGGTCTTACAGGTTTAACACCATCCTCTCAAAATATGAGTACACAAGGCCCCTACCCTCTAGTGGGTTGTAAGGAATTAAGTCCATGGGTCCAGTAGTTGGTTCTTCCTCTTGATTTGGACCACTTGGGCCAACTTCATCGTCATGTGCACCACCAACTACAGCACCAACAGCTGTCCATGCATTTCCTACCTTGAGAAAGCATCTGGTACAGTGGTGGATGGATCTAGTATAGTGGTTGATGTATGTTTATGGTGTGGCTTTGTGCGCGAGTTCGAACCCTGAGTGGCTCATAATTTGTAATGCTACATTTGTTTTTCTCACTCCTTAAAGCTGTGAGCCCACGAAACTATTTCAATTCATTTTCTCTCTCCTTATTCATGTTGCAATGGTGCAGGGCAGGGATTATTTACGTTGCTGCATGCTAATCTTCTTTGCCTTTTAGAAACTTGTTGCCACACTCCTTATAAAATAAAAACATATAAGTGGTTAAAATTTTGGTTTGTTTTTATTTTATTTGTAGTATTTTTAAAATATTAATAGAAAATATTAGAGATGTTAATTATAGATAAAAAGATAAGATTTTTAGGAAAGGAAACAAAACACTTTAGGGTTTTGAGAGGGAGAAAAGGAGAGTTGGAGAAATATGGAGAATGAAAGAGGAGGGTGCGATAATGAAGAAATGCGTAGCAAAGAGACCATTAGGTAAGGGAAGCCAACTTTACTTTCTTTGATTGTTTTCTTCTCTTATTTTGTTTGCTTGATGAATGAAACATATGTTGGTTTAGTATGACTGTTGGGCTCAATGTAAAACTATTTTTCTCTTTCCGTAACTTTAACCACACGTAAAAGTAGTCCAACCAATGATATTTCCATTATTTTTCATTTTCCTGTCCATGTTGCAGTGGTTTCTTTATCTTGTTTACATTTCTCTCTCATCATATTGGTTTGAATGGTGAAAAGTCATGGTTCCGCATGCAATGTTTTCATCTTAAAAGCTTTGGTTTATGTTCCTGCAGAGGGACAAATAAGATAAGTTAGGCACGAGTGTCACCTTACCATGTAGTCCGCTATCTCCTTAGTTGGCCTCTTCCCATTTAATACATGCTGGCTTGAACCCAGGAGGGGTTACCTGCAGAAGAATCTCCGAAGCTCAAGTAAGTCAAAGCTCTCAAAGGGTCAAATCAGCAATTAATGAATGCGTACCTTTAAATGATGGGGTCCACGTGTATTTATAGAACATTAATGACGTTTGACCATTACATGGGCTGGGTTTTGACCTGGGCCCTAGCTTGGGCCATGAGTGGGCTTGGGCCCCAAAACTGGCCCTGGGGACCTATTGAGGGAGGATGATCGATGTTAGTTAACTATCTAGGTAAGTGGTCGGCCTTGACCGGTCACTTGCCGAGATGTCTTGTGCTGGTGGTGTCCGGGCACTAGATGCTAGGCGGTTTTGATGTGTATATTTGTTTATTTGGCTGAGTTTGGCTAGGGACGGTACACCAGTCCCCCAGCCTTGTCCGATATGGGTTGTCGGTCAAGGATGATATGTGTTGGTTAGCTAGCAAAATCGGCTAGGTGTGATACACCAGTCCCCCAGCCTTTAAGTGTGGTGAACAGTGTTAAGGCTTGGAAGTGTCAGAAGGTAGGTGTAAAGGCGTCAGGTGGTCACATCGTTTAAACTTTGGCGCCGTCGTTTTTTATGTGTCATATCCTTCATAATGGTGTCGATTGGTCTGGGGTTTCATTTTGGCGGGAAGAGTTTTAAGTCGTTTGGGATCGTGGACTATAAATATGGGCTTGGAAGCAGCTGAGGGTTTACTTGGTTCATTTGCGAGTTTTGAAATCAGAGACCTTGTGCGCATAATATTGTCCGACTAGTTCCCAAATTCCGCCGACATCTTTCCGTAAACACGAAAACAGGTATGTCTAGTAGCGATAGCTCATCGTTATCTGCAAGTAGTAGTAGTCAGAGTATTGAGTCGGATAGGAGTAGAGATGACCGGCTTCGTGGAGAAGGTATGAGTGCTGGAGTTGGCACAAGTGGGATGCCAATGGAAGTAGTGAGGGAGGTTCGAGAAGATCCTCCTGAAGAGCTGGAGGAAAGTAATTGGCCGGCTAAGGGCGGTTATGCGTGGGTTGCGTCCGACGTTCGTGAACAGTCATCCCTGTTTAGGTGGTCTCGTCTGCTGAATTCTTGGCTTAACTGTACGCCCGTCATATCTAGAGGGGTCAGTGGAGATATTGTTTCATTGGAAAGAGTGAGCGCCATCGACCGGGTATGCCACGGTCAAGAGGGGGCTACCGAGAAATTCTTTTACATGTACATGTGTCATTTTTCTCAGCTTCATATACGACTAC
>Ga0209589_1011305_pt1 | contig 12628 bp, 7 predicted proteins | sample CowpeawhiteBW_FD_187525 | JGI IMG/M metagenome (GOLD analysis project Ga0209589, IMG submission 187525) | Root nodule microbial communities of legume samples collected from California USA - Cow pea white BW (SPAdes) (version 2) | ecosystem: Host-associated > Plants > Roots > Nodule | place: USA...
TTTGGCTTTCTTTTTTTTTTTTTTTTTTTGCTTTTTACTGATGAATTTGTGTCATCATATTTGTTAGATTATTACCAATGCATCTCCCGTTGCAAATGCATTCTATGCTTTTTTATTATCATAATATACAATAATGTCTTTTTGATTAACATCAGGGTCACCAACAAAACCTTTAAATTATGAAACTTCTTTTACATATAACAAAATAATTACTCTATTGTTGACAAAGCAACAATGGACGGTGAAGTTGCATGTCAACTTATATAGAGAAAAGTTCTTTTGACATCTTGATTAAAAATACACATTATGTATCAATAATATAATAATACATTATAATTTTAAATTAAAAAATAATATAAATATAATTAAAATATTATTATTTTAAATTGCCAAATGAGTGTATTTTGTTTTTTTTAATGCTAAAGTATCACCAATTTTTTATAATACTATTTTCAAGTATAAAATATAAAATGTTAATGATTTCATGTGATCAAGATTTTCGCCATAATCTAAGTCACAAAATTCTGTAACATAATAAATAACTTTATTTGCTTTCGTGTCAAATATTCATTACATTACAAAGTTTACTTACCAATCAATAATAATAGGAACTTTAGTTCTAACACCATATTTCTACTGTGATTTTTTCTTTTTATTTATAAAAAAATGAGTCCAAACTTGGCATTTATTTATTGGCATGTTTGTAATGAGTGTCAAAAATAGAAGCATCTTTATTATATTCATATTCATTTTCACATTTTATATTCACATTTGTAATAAAGAATGGATCCACTTGCATCAAATAATTCATAAAAATAACAAAAAACCACGAGAGAAAGAGCTGCAATTCAACTGTGACCATCACACAATAATGGCAAGCTAATGGAACAAACAAATATAATAAAACAAAGTTTTATTATTGATGCCATACATGACACAATGCAATGCGATCTCCAAAGAATAATAGAAAAAAAAAATGTGTGTGGTGAAGCGTGGCCACGTTTGGGAAAAGTACATGATGAGTATCCACCAACATTTTTCATTGATCATAAATTAATAATTAATAATAATAGGAGATAAAGTTGAAATTAGTGGGACGATAACAAAATAGAACCCCCAAAGTTTTGAGTGTGAATTTACCAATATTAGTGGGACAAATGAAAGCTACATGTCAAGTAAGTTTAGGTTTCAAATTTTGATGATTTCATTTTGGATATGTTACAAGTAATGTTATATAATAGCATCAAGGTTCCAGTACTTCAGTGGACGAGTAGATACAATTATCAAGACACTATTACAGTGAAGTTCGGTTAAGAACAAGTGAGGAAGTAAATGAATAATATATACATTGTGATTTGTGATGATCACGTATTTATATTATTTTAATGATATTTTACTTACATAGGTCTTGATGGTGTACCTAATCGATCTTAACTTCTGATTAATTGCTTAATCATTTCACTATTTTCTCTCCAAATTAGAGTAGGCAAGTGATGATTAAGTTTGAATAATTGAAAGACATTGCGCTCATGAACATTTAATAGATATTGAAATTATTATTATTATTATAAATTATGTTTAGATGCATATTGGATTGGCTCGAAAACGGTGCAACACCCATTTTAATAACCACCGAACCGACCAACACACAATTCATGTAAATTTGAGACCTCCCAAATCTCAACGTTCTGCCTACTTTAGGTTTAGAAGAGTAATTATTATAATATTATCCCCGTACACCACTTTTGTGAAAACATAAAGAATGAATTATTAATTTTTATGAAAATATAACAAGTGAATTTTAAGGAGAGTTATTTGTGTTAGACGGGAATTAATATATTAAAATGCAATTTTGATTCATTAAAATAAACAATAAAAATTTATATAACATTTTTATTTTAAATATTTGACACAAAAATCAAAGTCAATCTTTTTGAAATTATTTCTATTACTAGGTAAGAGTTTTACCAAAATAGTAAAACGTATTTGGTTGTACTTGACCCATCACAAATTAATTACTTAATGCATCAATCCAACTTGACTCACTTATTAATAAATCAAAAAATTTGAATCTAGTTCTGTCCATTATAAGTTGGTGGATTAAACAAGTTGGTTCATTGACTCACTTAATTAAAAAAATATAATTTTCTTTTTTTCTGTCCAAAATTTAAATAAATTTTAATACAATCCAAAATAAGATTCAACTCCAGATATAAACCAAAATTACAAAAATATTAGGTTTGCATTTGCCAACCCAATATGTTGGCTAAAAAAATAGAGCCTATCCGACTTATTACAGGTTCAACCCGGATGAGCCAGGTTCTTGGTGGCCGGATCAAAAATTAACCCATACTGAAATTTGTAAAAGAATTTCAACCCAACTCAACCTAAACTCATGATGAACCAGATCGACCCACGAGTTTTGACCTAATTTGACAGCTATATAAAATAGGCATTTAGATTATTCAATGTGTACCATTAATACTTAACGAGTACATATTTTTATTTTTATTGTCTATTTAAACATTTTGTTTATCAAACAAAACAAAACATACATAAGATATTATACGTCTATTACACAGATAAAACACTTATTACACAAATAGAACACTTATGTCTGTCATAATCTAATACTTATAAGAACATATTGTACTCTTCGTTATAAACACTTAATTAAAACAACTTTGAGATCTTTCAGATTTTATTCCAACAAAACTATTCAAAAATAGACATTTGTAAAATTCTTAACCAACAATGATGAAACTTTCAAATTCTTTTACAGATTTTATAAAAACATTCAAATGAAAAATATGTATCAATTATTGTTTCCATCAATGTGGAGGTGAATTCAAAAATAAAAATTTTCAAACCATTTGTGGAAAATAAGGTGTTAACCACAAACTCCTATAACACCTCAAAGAGAATGGTGTAGTGGAGAGAAAAAACTAAGTCTTTATGAGAATGACCAGAACTACTACACTTAATGCAACCTCATCTCCTAAACACTTTTGATAGAAACAACATGACCAACTATTTATAGAACAGTACTTACATTAGACATATATTTGACCATTGATAAAGAAAACTCCCCATAAATTGTAGAAAGGTTGTCATATTTTTGGAATTCAATTTTCATTCAGAAAAGAGGGTCTTCAAAAGTTTGACTCTAGGAATGATATTGCAGATTTAAACTTGTAGAAGCAAGTCTCTGAAGACATGATAGCCAATGTACCCGAGGAATATGAACCAACCAACTAGACTAAATTCACACATGGTGAAGAACCATCGAGCAGTAAACACACCCAAATACAGTTTTTCCCTATGTAAAAATTTAATCAAATATACATTAGAATTGGTAAAGAAGTAGTTCACATCAATTTACAACAAAATTTAGTATCATATATCACAAGAATCAAAGTGAATTAAACCTGTAAACACACACAGAGAGCTAAGCAAAAGCTATGACATTACTTTTAGTCATTGAATCCCTGACAGATCCATTATTCCCTCGCAGTATTCTGTCACTGAATATTTTGAATTCTTCTGAGTATAACCTGACTATAGAAATCTTTGGTCCGAAAAAACAAAAGTAATGCAGTTAGAGAACCCAGAATAGTGGCAGAAGCCATTATGAGAAATGAAAACATAAAACAAGGAGTTCCAATGCATATGTTTCCCCCCGATGCTTCTCTGTCATATATATATCCAACTACTCTGACAGAGAATATATAAGAACCCACAGGACTTGCTATACTAATGGTGTTGAATATGCTGCCCATATTCACAACACCAAATATCTCAGAAGTGAGAGTGGGCATTAGTGACCACTGAGAGCCATAACAAATACCCACCAAAATTGAACCAGCATATAGGGAACCTGGAAGTCCAGAAACAATCACCACATGGCCAATGCTCATCACCATTAAAGTGATCACCATGAATAAAGGTCTTGCCCATCCTCTTGTGTGCAAATAATAATCTGACACATAACCTGCTCCAAATCGACCAAGAAAATTCCAAATGCTCCACAAAGAAACCAAGGAACCTGTCTCATGGCTTGTGTAACCAAGAGATTCCCCTATTTGACCCAAATTATTAACAGTTGCAAGTCCTGATCCCATGCCACAAGCAACAGAAAAAAACAAAATCCAAAAGTTCACAGTTTTCACTGCTTGGAAAAGATTCAGGTTTTCTCCTACTTGCAAACTAGTCCTTTGATTGTTCGAAGAATCTGAGCTTGCATCCACCTTTTCAGGCTCCACAATTAGTTGTGCCCTTTCATCCAGCAGATTTTCTGAACTTCTTTCACTCTTTTCATGTGCTTTAAATGCAATGAAGAGAAGTGAGGCAAGCAACAACACAAGAACAACAAGTATAACGATGCGCACCAATGATTGCAGGCTAAAGATGTTCCCTAGAATTATAACAAACATAAGGTATGCAGCAACAACCAGAGCCATCGCAGAAAATATATTCAAATACTTCCTTTCTTCATTCTCACGAGTGTTGTGGATTCTCACAAACCACATAAGCAGCAAAGTATTTATCGGTGGCAAGAGTGCTAGCATCAGAAGATATGAAATAGGATTGTTGTTGAATAATGTTTTATACACTTGAATTAATATTGCTCCACTTAGACCAAGAAATCCCTATCAAAAAGAGGAAAAACCCAATGAGTAACTTTTATAAATAACTATTATTAATTGTCATTCTATTTAACCTAAATGACAATTACCCATTTCACCACATTCTTTGACTATTTTTTTTTCTTTTTAATAATGCAGTCACCCATCTAATTACTGTATTGAGTTAATAAGTGGTAAACTTTCATTAGCCACACACATCATACAATACAATGACAACAGTAACAAATCCCATAAAATTTACAATATTAATATGAGAACATATCAGGGTGGTAAAATAAGAGTATATTAGTTTTAAAATTTAAAGAAACAGAGTATTTTCATTTTAATTGTTACATTTAATTGTTCATATTTTGAAATGTAATTTTTGATATTATAAGTTATAACTTAGTTTAGTGTAAGCAGTATAGAATAAAGAATTCAAAAATAGGACTTCAATTTATAAAATCAAATTAATAAAAAACAATTTAGAGGGGTTCTAATTTTAAAAGAATCCAGTTATTAGTTTTAGTATTTTTTGTATGCAATTCAATTCAGAACCTCAAATTAATCATTCTATCAACATTAATCTAATTTTCCTTAAATTGTATTCTAAATAAAACAAAAACATCTATATCGATTTAATATTATATCAACTTCAATAAAAGGAGATTTACACATGTTTTTTTATTTTATTTTAGGTAGACCCACTTTATCCCATCATTTTACAATATTATTTTTACCCACTTTTTATCACATCCTTAAATATTAATAATTAAATATATTATTCTGGTGGTCATTAACTCATGTTCTAAACTATCTCTTTATTAATTAGGATTCTCCAAAGAGATAAAAGAGAAGAAACAAAACCTTCATAATGCCGACAATGGTGCCGCTGTTGTGAGGGAAATTATGGACGCCGGTGACAACGTTGGAGGTGTTGAAGAAGCTCTGTCCATGGGCTGTCACCAACATGAAGAGGCACATGACGGGGACGGGTACAGGCGGAAAGAGGCCGGCCACAGCGGCCCACATGAGGAAATAGCCCAAGAAGCACTGGGCCGAGCCCAAGAAGTGGACGATCCAGGGACCGGTTGTGGTTGTGCGGGCAAGGAAGTCGTAGAGGAGGCCGGAGAGAACGCCGGCGTTGACTCCGACATCCTTGAAGACGGAGACAAGGTCGAGTGTTGACTGGTCGTATCGCTGAGTGGACTTGAGTGTTTGGGAGTAGATGGAGAAAGTATAGAGTGAGCCGCTGGTGCACTGAATCCATATGCTCGCCACCGTCGATACCCACTTCGAGTTAAGGTAGAATTTGAAGTTCGTAAACTCCATTAAGAAGCCCAGTTCCTTCGCTTTCACAATTTCTTCATCAGAATCAGACTTCTCTATTTCTTATGTTTTCTTAGGTTGCCTCTAGTGAGGACACGTCATGAGCCAGCTGTACCTGCTTGCGACCTTTCATCTCTCGCAACTTAAATTATTTATATATCTTTTTATCATGAATTAAGATTTAACAAATAAAAAAATACATATTGAAAAATTATTTTTTATTATATTATTTAATTAAATACTAATATTTATTAACAAAAATTTTAGTTATAAATAATAAATATATTATTTTGAAATATAATATAATATTTATATCGAAGAATAAAACTTCATAATAGATAATTTCCCTTGGCCCAACCCTCCCCAACCTTCTTCTCTTGCATACAAAGCAAAGTTCTATATCAACATTTGGGAAAGTAATTGAAAAATGAAATGCCTTCTGAGAATAGGGAATAATTATGTGTACATTTATAACAAATAAAATACATAATTCAATCAATTTTAAAAAATACATAATTCAATCAATTTAAAAAAATACATAATTCAAATCTTGCTCATAGATGATAACTTCTAGAAAACTGCATTAATCAATCATATATCTATGCCAAAGACAACAAAGAAAGCAAGACTGGTTTCCCAAGCCTTTACCTCGCGTTGAAAGGGAGGCAAATAAAAGCTTCATCATCTTGCATAATGTTTCAATCTTCTAAGCACAACTTGTTTATAAAAGCTTTGGGTACGGAAGTATAATAGCAAAGCAACCAAAAGTGTAAGAAAAGTCACGCCTGCCAGGATAAAATATGAAGACATGAAACAGTCTATGCCAAAGCAAAAATTATCTTCATCGGCTTGCTTGTCATAAATATACCCAACAACTTTCACAGAAAGTATATAAGATCCAAGTGGACTTGCTGCAGCAATGGCATTGAAAATGGTACCCATATGCTTTACACCAAATATCTCCGAAGTGATCGTAGGCATCAAGGACCAATGTGCCCCATAGCCAATGCCCACTAGAACAGGACCCAGATACAAATTTCCGCGGAAACCACACGCTATAATTAAATGCCCAACAACCATCATCCCCAGTGTTGCAGTCATCAACAGGGGCCTTGGCCAACCTTTTCTGTGCATGATATAATCAGATATATGGCCACCTCCAAAACGACCTAGAAAGTTCCACATACTCCATAGTGATACCATATTGGTAATCTCAATGGTACTGTAGCCAAGGGATTGTCCTATTTGGCTCATGTTATTGATAGTTGCAAGCCCAGAGCCTAATCCAGATATCATGATCACAAACAACATCCAAAATTCAAGCGTGCAGATAGCTTGCAATAGGTTCTTGTCTTCTTCTTGGGGCAATTCGTCATCTGAAGTCCCTTGTACCTGCCCCTCATCACTGGGCAACTCATGGTACTCCACTTGATCCCCCCCTGATGCAGAATAACTGGAAGACGTAGTACCCTTATTTGTAGAAGAACCACTCTCAATGGTGTAGGACTGTGGAAAATTCTGTGACTCCTCCCAATGGGCCTTGATAGCAATTACAAAAGGTGATGCTAGCAGAACCACGAGAATCACAAACTCTAACATCCATCCCCAATATGGCAAACGGACGAAGTTCTGTAACATTATAATGAACACCAGATAGGCAACAATAATCACAGTAACCACAGAGAAACTGTCCAAATGCTTCTTGTAATCACTGCCATGAATTTCATAAATCCTCAACAAGAACATAAACAACACGCAGATCAATGAAGGTAACAGAGCAAGCATCAAAATGAACGTTGACGGCTCCCCATCGAAAAACGTGTGGTAAATTTGGATCAAGATAGCTCCACTAAGTCCGAGAAAGCCCTGAACAATAAAATTCCAATTCAACCAGAACTTAATAAAAATTTAACAAAAAACATAAAATGGTTTCTGATTTAGTTTTCTTTTGTAAGATAACACAAATTTTAAGACAAATTTGTTTAAACAGAAAAAATCATAACAAAAAATAAAAATAAAAAATCTCTCACTACTCCACACAACTTCAAACTCCGGATTCAACTAAAACAATTCAGTGAATATTTCTAAATGGTCAACACAAATTAAACTCATTGAAACAACAGAATCACAGTGAAATTAAAATAAGGCATCCATGCCGTTCCTTTGGTTAAATTAAAATAAACATTTCTCATTTGCATTTTAATTTAAAAATTATGCGGTATGCTTATAATACGTTCGGAACAAATCACTATTCACTCTCTGAACCCTTTGTGTTTCAGTTACCTTCATGATCCCAATGATGGTGCCGCTATACCCAGGGAAGTTGCGCAAGCCAGTGACGACATTGGTGGTGTTCAGGAAGGTTTGGCCATTAGCCGCGAGCCACGCGAAGAAGCTCATGACGGGCACGGGCGGAGGGCTTATAAGGCCCACGACGGAGGCCCAGATAAAAAGGTAGCCCGCGAAGAACTGAACCGCGCCGGAAGCGAGGACCACCCAGGGCCCAGAAAGAGAGGTCCATTTGGACTTGGAAGGCGAGCCAGGGAGGGCGGAGCGATGGGTGTAGGGAACGACGGCGGTGTAGAGGAGGCCAGACAGGACGCCGAAGTTAGCGCCGATGTCCTTGAAAACAGAGACGGTGTCGAGGGTGGATTGGTCGTAGCCCTGCGTCGATTTCAGCACGGCGGAGTAAATGCTAAAGGTGTAGGATGCGCCGCAGCTCGACTGGATCCAGATGGCGGCGGCGACCGCCGTCCACGGATTCGCCACCCACCCCATCGATCCCTTGGTGGCGTAATGGGTTAAGCAGTTTTATGTGGTTTACGTGAACCAACAAAAGACGGGAATTGTTTGTTACGTTTAGGAACCGTACTCCACTGGATATATTTGAAGGAAACCGACAAATTTTATTATTGTTTTTTTTTCCAAAAATAACAAAGAATTTAGGTGGTTTGCATGGATTTAAAGATTAACTCATAAGATGGGACATTTTCCTTTCTTTAATGGTTGTTGTTTTGACTGTAAGGTCCAATCAATAATTGAAGTTTCGCCATTACTATTTTTTTTTTTCATTCTTAGTTCTTTTTTACTGAGTTAGATTAATTTTAGATGAAAATTTGAGAAATTAAAAGAATTGTTTAAGAAAAAAAATTATTATAGTAGGTGACAACGAAATTGTGTTGGTGATTGAAAGAAAGGAGAAATAATAATTCGTAAGTTATACTTATAACACATGGAGGTAAAGTTTATACTATACTATAGTAGGTGAAGCTTTTAAGGCACCATAATAAATTAATAACTGCACGCGAAACTCGTAGACACCAAACTTTTTGACCTAATAAACTATTATTGTGTAATGTGTGTACAATATTATTTATTTAGTATTAGTAAAGGTCTGAGTGTGATGCACGATTTTATTTGAGGTTTAATTAAGTTTTAATTTTTTTTATAAATCTTAATATATTTAATAAATTTTTTAGTTTGTTGAATATTAAATATTTGTATTTTTTTTAATTTAGTCTCTACTTTAAATTTCTATTATTTGGATGATATGAGTATTATTTTGTCACAATATTTTACTTACTTAATGTAAAATAATATTAAAGTTAGTGTAAAATGAAATGTGATTTTTATTTTTTTATTACTAAAGATTTAATTACTTGGATGGTACCACTTTGGTAGAGATGTGTCAATTTGGTACCTGATTTTAAAAAAGTATAGATTGCATCTAACTTTTGAAAAAGTGTTTAATTACGTCCCTTCAAAACCAAAATTATTAACACCCTCGTGCCACGTGTCAATCTGTGATTTTTTTTTTAATTTTTTATTTCTTTTTCCAAAAAAAATGTCACGTGTCAGGTTCTTGATGTGACACGTAACATTGTCAGTGCCACGTAACAATGCAATACCATATTATCAAATGTCATTGGATTGATTTCAATTTAGTCCCTACTTAGGTATATCTGATTCAATTTTGTCCCAATTTTTTTAATAATTAAAATATTTTTGTAATCCATTTTTTGTAAGATTAAAAATAATTATTTATAAATATTTTTACAAAATTAAGTACTGATATTTATATTTCTCTCCAATTTCAGACCAAATTTATTATTTGTATAAATGTTATCTACTATTTTCTATTAAAAATGATTTTTTAACATATTACTTTATTAATTACTTATGTTTTGTTAATTATTACTTTTTTTTTCAAAATAGAACAATATTGTCTTTCACTAATTTTAAACCAAAATTTTTAATTGTATGAATGTTATACTAATATTATTTTTATTACAAATGACTAAATAAAATGACTTTTACCACTAAATTTTAATATAAATACCAATACTTAATTTTTGTAAAAATATTTATACTTAATTAGTTTTAATTTTATAAAAAATGAATTTTAATTATTAAAAAAAATTGGGTATAAATTGAATCAGATATACATAAGTAGGGACTAAATTGAATCATTGACACATATATAGGGACTAAATTAAAATCAAGACAATGACATTTGATAGTAATAATGACATGTGACAATGCATTGCCACGTGACACTAACAATGACACGTGTCACACTAGGGACCTAAAAATGGCATGTGTCACACCAGGGACCTCACACGTAACAGATTGACACACCTCTACCAAAGTGGATACCATTTGAGTAATTAAACCTTTATTAAATGATCAATTCAAAACTTAAAATTCAACTTCTATGATCTTGATTTTGTGAATTGACTATTAAGAATTAGTTATCTATTGATGAAGAACACAAAAACAAAATTGGTAGAGGAAGAGGAACAATTGACACACAATTTTAGAGTAAGGGAAGAAATGAGATGAATAAACAATTTACAAAATTAGAAAACTAAAACAAATGATTTTTGTTTATGGGCTTAGAGCACATTTAAGTTATGTTTAAGCTCTCAAATCTGAAATAAACATAAACCTAAATGTAGGATCTAGTTAGGTCCTTAAGTCCAATTACAAAAAGTTAAAGTCAATGTAAAGAAAATTGGATCTGCATGAGTATTTTTACAAAATTCAATAAATATGTCTTAACTTCCAAAAATTATAGAAAATATTATAGAACTCAAAATTCAATAAACCATACGTCCATTTTGAAACTCTTGTGAAATGTAGAATCCAGTGGAATTAGAATCAATCAAAATAATATCTGCAAAAATATTATAATCAAAATAGTGAGCAAATGTTAAATTGGCTAAGAATACAAAATTAAGACAAATACATATATTAAATCTAATTTACTACTACTAAAATGAGTTATTAAAAACTTAAAATAAAATATATGAAAAGTGTTTGCAATATAAAATTAAATTATAAACATGTAAATTAATATTTGATTAAAACACTTGTAATTAGAATATTTGTAAAGTTCATTGTGGGGGAAAAGGTAATCTAAAGTAATATCTGCAAAAATATTATAATCAAAATAGTGAGCAAATGTCAAATTGGCTAAGAATACAAAATTTAGACAAATACATATATTAAATCTAATTTGCTACTACTAAAATGAGTTATTAAAAACTTAAAATAAAATATATGAAAAGTGTTTGCAATATAAAATTAAATTATAAACATGTATATTAATATTTGATTAAAACACTTGTAATTAGAATATTTGTAAAGTTCATTGTGGGGAAAAGGTAATCTTAATGTACTTCATAGCTAAAAAGGGTGTTACGAATAAAGTTGGATACATGTTTTAAAAGAAAGAAAATTTTTAGAAAATATTCTTTAACTTTAGAAAATCCTCTATCATGTTGCGGCTAAAAACCTATGTTCCTCGTTGAAGACAAAATATAAGGAGAATTTTTTCGATTTAGATAAATTTAAGAGTATTAAGGTCAAAATAGTTTTCTTTTTTGGCAAGAGGAGTGAGTGTTTTATTTATAGATAAAGAAAAGTCATACATGATCTTCACTCTCAAAGTTGGAAATCTTCTGGTTACAAAAAATATCTCGTAATCATATCCTAATTCACGAGAAACTCGATCCAAATCTTGTCCAGATTCCTTGCTCGATCCAAATCTTATACGGCCTAAATACTACTCGGTCCAAATTTTGCTTGACTCGAATTCTATTCGGTCCAAATCTGATTTGGCTCAAATTTGCTCAGATTTCTTACTCGTCACCTTTGTTTATAAAAGTTGTTATTTTATGATAAATATCTATTGGGTCAAAATCAAAAGTAACATGTTAAGATGAGCCGCGTCTCCATTTGTAACATGTTTTTATAACTGGAAAACGGAGACGGTGTAGCCCTGGGTCGATTTCAGCACGGCGGAGTAAATGCTGAAGGTGTAGGATGCGCCGCAGCTCGACTGGATGCAGATGGTGGCGGCGACGGCCGTCCACGGATTCGCGACCCACCCCATCGATCCCTTGGTGGCCGAATGGGTTAAGCGGTTTTTTTGGTTGACGTGAACCAACAAAAGACGGAAATTGTTTGTTACGTGAGGAACCGAACTCCACTGGATATACTTGTAGGAAACCAACAAATTCTTTTTTTTTTTTTTGTGTTTTTCAAAAATAACAAAGAATTTAGGTGTTCCTCACGTATTTGAATGCCTTAGATTAACCCAAAAGTTGGGACATTTCTTTACTGATTGATGTTCGAATGAAAGTTCCAATCAATAATTGTACTTCTTATTA
>Ga0209589_1011308_pt1 | contig 12624 bp, 6 predicted proteins | sample CowpeawhiteBW_FD_187525 | JGI IMG/M metagenome (GOLD analysis project Ga0209589, IMG submission 187525) | Root nodule microbial communities of legume samples collected from California USA - Cow pea white BW (SPAdes) (version 2) | ecosystem: Host-associated > Plants > Roots > Nodule | place: USA...
ATTAAAAATTATTAATAAAATGACTTTTACCACTAAATTTTAATATAAATATCAAATACTTAATTTTTGTAAAACTTTTATACTTAATTACTTTTAATTTTATAAAAAATATTAGGTCAAAATTGAATCAAATACACATAAGTAGGTACTAAATTGAAACGAAAAAACATAAATGGGGACCAAATCGAAATCAACACAATGACATCTGATAGTGATACTGACACGTGGCATTGCAATGCCACGTGACACTGACAATGCCATGTGTCACACACAGGAACTTGACACGTGACATTTCTAATTTTTTTTTAAAAATTAAAAAGTTAAAAAAAATTAACTTTTTTTTTTAAATAAAAAAAAACCACAGATTGACACGTGGCACGTTGACTAACGACGTTAGTCAACTCTGTCTGAAAGGGACCTAATTGAAGCAATCTTCAAAAGTTGGGATGCAATTGACACTTTTTTAAAACTGGGTACCTATTTGACACACTAACCCCAAACTGGGTACTATACGAGTAATTAAACCTATTTGTTTTAATTGGTATGTGCCAAACACCCTTTTAAAAAATCCTAATAAGAATAGAAAAATGTTGATCAATGCGGGCTTTTTTTATTTCAAGGTCTGTTTGACTACAAAATTGTAAAATAGGGTTTGTTGATTTTTTTTTTTTCATAATTGGGTCAAGTTGTTACGGGGGAGGACCACATTAAGGGTGAAGTTGTCCTCCACCCGACCAGTTTCGTCTTTTTTTTTAAAGCAATGTTGTCGTTGGAGACGACGACTTATGTTTCAATTGAAAAAATGAAGTTGTTATCTGACATGACGAATTCACTTTTAACTTTTTTTTTTTAATTTTCAGTTTTCATTATTTTTTTTCTTTCAAATTTTTCACTTTTCGTTATTATTATTTTTTTTCAAATATTTCATATTTCATTATTTTTCCTATTTTTTTTCAAATTTATTAGTTTTCATTATTTTTCCTTTTATTATGTCATTTTTATTATGTAATTTTTATTATGTTATTTTAATTACAATATATTTTATAAAATTAATTTATTGTACCAATAAAAAATAATTACCAAAAAAATAAATATAATCTCTACGTTAACAAAATTTTGTAATATATATATATATATATATATATATATATATATATATATATATATATATATATATATATATATATATTGGTCGTGTATTAGCAAACGATATATACAGAAGTTCACGATGCATTGTCATTAGAAATCAAGATATTAAAATTGGACTTTTCAATCGATTGAAAACCTTTCAAACACAACCAATATCTATAAGAACTCCTTTTACCTGTAGGAATACATCTTGGATCTGTCGATTGTGTTATGGTCAAAGTCCTACTCAAGGTCACCTGGTGGAATTAGGAGAAGTTGTAGGTATTATTGCGGGCCAATCCATTGGAGAACCAGGCACTCAATTAACATTAAGAACTTTTCATACTGGCAGAGTATTCACAGGGTATATATATATACTGCAAGGTAAAAAAAACTGAGAAGTGAAAATTTTTAAAAATAAAATAAAATTGTACCGTTATAAAAAAAATAAAACTGAAGTCGTTATACAAGATGATGACTTCATTGTGAGATCTACAAAAACCGGAGTCGACCTTGACAATATTACTTTTTGAAAAAGAAAAATAAGAAACCAGCTGGGGGAAGACGACTTCACCTTTACTGTCGTCGTCCCCCATGACGACTTAACCCAATTTTGCAAAAAAAAATTCAAGGGACCCTATTTTACACATTTATGATCAAATTGACCCAAAAATACAAAATAGCCACCAATGCCAAAGGACATCGTTTAAGAAGTAATTATTGAACATTAAATTTTTGTAGAAGTTCATAATTAAGCATAATATTAAATTAATTATGACCTTAATAATTATTAGTACAGTTTTACTTTATTGAGAGGACAAAAATATTCATAAATAGTATACAAATATAATATGGGTCTTGCTAATCAGTGTCCTAAGGACATAATAATTAATATGTATTGAATTCTATAAAAAAAATACATAGGTAAATGTGATATTAAATTAAATCTGACCTAATTACTATTAATGCAATCTTATTATATTTAAAAGATAAAAATGTCCATAAGTGTTGTACAGTACATGTGTGTTTTATATTTTATTTAATGTTCACCAATAAAAGTTAAAAAATAATTAAATCATAAAATAACTCTGTTTTAATGTTGCTAAAACTTAAATATAATTAAACATAAGAAACTTTAAATTAACATAACAATTAAAAAAAATAGTATTAAACATCTAAAAAATCTATAAAAAAAACTAAAATATCAAATTTTGAGACTTTATCGAATTTCGTTTCTTTAACCTCCCGGTAATCTTTTCCAACATTCTTGTTAACTTAACAAATTCTCTTGTATTAAAAAATAAATAATATTTAAATATTTGAAATTATTAATTATAAATACGGTAGATACATTAGAAATTCAAAAGTTATTATTTTGTATAAGTATACTTATTGTCTAACAATTTAAAAATATATTATTGTTTTTATAAAATTTGTTATATACATTTATACTATCTTAACTAATGTACTTAATTATTTCAATTTTCAATATAAAATTGATAAAATCAATATATATTAATTATTCTTAATCAGTGTCTTTAGGGATAATGGTCAAGAAATAATTAATGCGCATTGATTGTATCATTTTTTAAGTTCACTAATTAAAAGAATATAAATGTATATAATAAATTTTATAAAGACAAAAAATATCAATTCTATGATATCAATAAGCATTTTAATTGTTTAATTTTTTGTTTACTTTTTAGATATTTTAACACTGTTTTTTATTGGTTTGTATGTTAATTTAAATTTTTTATGTTTAATTATATTTTAATTTTAGCAACTATAAAATATAGTTATTTTATTATTTAATTGTTTTTAACTTTTATTTGTGAGCATTAAGTAAATATTAAACAACACTTATATGTATTTTTGTACTTTAAATAAAATAAAATTGGATTAATGATCATTAAATCAAAATTTTTTTAATATTACAATTAACTATGAACTTTTGCTAGAATCAATGAATGTTAATTATTCTTAACCAATGCTATTAAGGTTGGTTAGGAGACTAATAATATAATTGATAATTTATTTGATGCATAAAAAAGTTAAAAAATAATTAAACAATAAAATAATTGTATTTAAATGTTAATTAAAAACTAATATATAATTAAACTTAAAAAAGATTAATTAACAATAGAAAATAAAATGTTAATTAATTTTAATGTTCTTTATTCAAAATTAAACAATATTTTATTTTATGTTAATTTAAGTTTCTTTTTATGTTTAATTGTATTTTAATTTTCAGTAACATTAAAATATAATTATTTTATTATTAAAAATCAAACAATATTTTATTTTATGTTAATTTAAGTTTTTTTATATTTAATTGTATTTTAATTTTAATAATATTAAAATATATTTATTTTATTATTTAATTATTTTTAACTTTTTTTATTGTGTAACAAATAATTTTTCAATTGCAGTTGCTTAATATTTATAAATAATTTTTTTTTTAAAATAAAATAAAATTATATTAATAATTATTAAAATTAAAATTCATTTAATATCACTTAAAAAGTTTATAAAATTTAATGTTCATTGATTATACTCAAAATAATGATCTTAGAAGATCTGTTTAAGGGAAGTAACTTACTTTAACTCACTTTGTGTTAGTATTTTTATTGTCAAGCACTTAATCTAATATAGTTTTATTTTATTTTAAGAAGTATTAATTTCAACAACACTCAAAATAATTTTTTTGTAAAATACGGGAATTAAAAATAATAATTTCAAATACGAGGGAGAAAAACAGAACTCCCTAAAGTTTTTAGGAGTGAAAAACATAAAATGATTTTTATATTACTATTTTGGGACATTTGTGTTCTTTTGTTTTTGCAAAATATGTGTACATGAAAAGGATTTAAAAAAAAGAAACAGAGAAAATGAATGTTTTCAAATTTAATGATAAAAAGAAAACAAAAACGACAGACAAAGCTTAGTGTTGTTATGTTGAATGAAAAACACTTGGGAGGAGTCCTGGCACTGCAAGCAAGATCTAATCTGAAATAGAGAAAACCTTTCTCTTTCCATCGAAAGAAGAGACCAAGCTCTGATAGCGCAGACACTCCTGTTTCATGGCAAATGCATGGAAAAGAGATAAGCCCACCAGATTCCTCTCCTCCAAGTTCCTCTTTTTACTCTTCCCTTCCACTCTCCTCCTTCTCTTCTTCGCATTCCTCACCCCGCGTTTCTCAACCACCTCCACCTCTACCCTCATCGCCACCACCACCTTCCTCTCCTTAAAAGCAGTCTCCCCCTTCGACTGCTCCGCCTCTCCTCAGGCTCACCCCGTCGTCGCCAACACCGTCGAGGGCGTGCGCTACCCCTTCCTCTTCTCCCTCTCCGATTTCGGAACCCTCCCCGACAAGCCTCACAAGAACATCGTAAGGATGCTCAAAGGGAAGCCCTTTCGCAAACCCGACATCTCCGTCACCATCCAGGACCTGCTCGAGAAGGCCAAGAGCGAGGGCAAGGATGGGTTGGTCGTCGACGTCGGTGCCAACGTGGGTATGGCCACCTTCGCCGCCTCTGCCATGGGGTTTCAGGTTGTGGCGTTTGAGCCTGTGTTCGAGAATTTGCAGAAGATCTGTGAAGGGATTTACTTCAACCGAGTTTCGGATTTGGTCACTGTGTTCGAGGCCGCTGCGTCGGATCATGTTGGTAACATTACCGTTTACAAGGTCATATTTCTTGCCTTATTTATTTTTCAATTTAATTTTGATGTGCTCAAAATTTTGAGCTTGAATTGAATTTTGGTTTCCTATAACTTATGTTGGGTTTATAAGGAAAACTGTGATAAAGGGTTCTAGAAGCTGGCTTGTGTTAGTTGGGTACTAGTTTAGTTAGCTGGGAAAGAATCATTTGAAGTGCAGAGAGAAGAAACGTAGAGGAAATTGGTCTTGATGGAAATAGATAAATTAATAAAGAACTATTTTTATTAGTAATAAATAAATTTCTGAAAATGGTTTTGAGAATTCACTTCTTCTGAAGTTCTAGTTTGGTTTTCCATTTATGCTTTGTTCTCTAAAGGGAAGATCTGAATGAGCACAAAATTTCTGTTAGGACGTTAGACTTTCATGAGAAACTTGGATTTTAATCCTTAGTTGCAACAATGACCACGGTATGACATATGACCTGAAACCAGTTGAACCCTTACATTGGATATATTAGCTTCAATCACAATTCAACGAGGAATAGAAGAAAAAGGAAAACGAACGAAAAGTGGAATTCAGTGGGGAATGTGAGAACAATGCCGCGCTTCTTTTATTTGTCACGGTGAGTTAGGAAATTTAAAGACAAGAATAAAAAAGTAGCCTAAAAAGATTATAGATTTTCTCTCAAAAGCACAAAGTTTAATAATTCACCAACGAGTCAAAACTTTTTACACAATTCAACAAATGACTACTTATATTATAAGACTATTAGACTTGTCTAACTAATTAGACCCACTGGTTCTACAAACTATGCGAGAAGCCTACTAACAAATAATGCCCGATTAGAGGTGTTAATCATACAAACTTGAAAACAATTCCCAAATGGTTCAACAAAGATTCAATACAATAGTATATATTTACTTATATTTAACATCAAATTTAGTGTCGAATCTCTTTCTTAGCTCTATTATTACCATATTTAAATACAATTAATAAAGACGTTCTCGGAGTTTCTTCTAGTTTAAGAATAGGAAACAATTAGTGGTGATACTTCAGTTGTAGTCTCTTTAGTTTATGATGCAATAGGTTAGATTACATGATGAGGTTATATATAAATCAGTCAAAGCATATTTTGTAAGCTTTTCTTGAAGTACCTAACATGGTGTGTAAGGCATGCCCATGGTGCTGTTTGTATGGAACTTTTATCCTGAATATTTTGCACTCTTGTAAATAGATAAGGTGAGGGTGTGGTCATATTCTCTAAATCATGCGCTGCATGAGGTTAACCATTCTTCAGTATGTAGTCCTTACATTGTTATCTGACAAATCTGCTGTTAGCTTCATTAGGACAAGTCCTCATTGTTTCGGACATGAAAACTAGAAGGACAAGAAAATGAAATTAATTTATTTTACATCTCAACTTCTGCTTGTCTTCCAATGCTGATTATTCAATTTCTTTATTTTCCAGTTGCTTGGTAGGTTAGACAACAGTGCGATTTCTGCCACAGGTGCAAAGTTGGCATTTAAGTCCAATGAAGAGGTAGCTTTTCAAGTGAAGACTGTTCCTCTTGATGAAGTGATTCCGGAATCCAAGCCTGTTCTTCTGCTAAAGATAGATGTTCAGGGCTGGGAATATCACGTTCTAAAAGGAGCATCAAAATTGCTCTCAAGGAAAGGAAGCCAAGCCCCATATCTCATATACGAAGAAGATGAGCGCTTGTTACAGGCCAGTAATAGCACTGCAGAAATGATTCGAAGCTTCCTCCGTAGTGTGGGTTATCATGATTGTACCCAACATGGCACAGATGCACACTGCGTCAAGAAGGATCCATCGTAATATTGGTTTTCTGTTTTGCAGCCCCAAGATGGAAAACCAAGTTTTTGCCAGTTGTAATGTCAGCTAATTCATGAGTGTTGGATTCCAATGCTGAAAGAAACGAGTTATGACGGGTGGCTACTACATCGCTAACTGCAAGCTGCTTCGTGATCTCTATCAGTCCATGAAGTTTGAAATGCATGTGATTTTGGACATGCATTGCCTTAAATTATGATTCTTGGGTAGGCTTCGTGATTTTCTATACAGGCCTTTATTTGTAGGCATTCGTTTAATGTATTCTACAATTATATTATTGAAATCTATTTATAAAAATTACTTTCTCACGTTTGATATGTCGTAACCAATACGGAGCCATGAATTATACAGAGAACTACATCATCTGTGGAAGCCAACACAACTCAAATATTGGGTACTGTTAAATTATACATCTTCCAAAATGAAGTAAAATCACTGATCAATCTCGAAAGGAATAAGACGAACTATATTCATGCGAAACAAGACTTACAAATAATTGAATTGTATTATTTTTGTCGCTTAGGAAACTACATCTGAATTATTTGTTAAACCAAAGCTTTCCTGCTACTTGAAACAGAGAGAACAGTGTTTCCTCATCTCAGCACACTAACACAAACAAATAGCAATCTCAACATATAAAGTCTCTTTGCCGAGGCTCCCTTGATTTCAATGGTTTCCGAGACACCCCACTGTAAAACACGTGCATTTAACAAACCTTAGAGCCAATGTATTATATGGTATAATGATCAAATAAACATTTCCGTAGGCATTGATGCTATATGTTAATAAAATGAACAATTCTAAATGATTTTTAAGGTTTTTATACATGGGGCTCTAACCACTCAGCTCCGTCCTTAGGATTCCTTTGGCCCACTAGTTTTTGAAGGTCCAGCTCTTTCCACCATAACCTCATAAAGCTGCTTACCATTCTGCATAGAAAAATAAAATACCAAGAACAATAAAAGAAACGCCGAAGCTTAATGTCTGCAAATGAAATTTATTTTTTAGCCATCTCCTATATGTGTATTGGCTACACTTGTGTCCAAACTGCTTACAAAGATTATGGGAAAGAAATGGATTTGTCCTTCGGGCTTTGTTTGCGTCTCCTTGAAGTAAACCAAGATCGGGAAGTTCGGCCACCAGAATTCCCAATTAACAAATGTTGAGTACCTGCAGCATATCAAAGTAGTTTTTGTCCTACTGTTCTGAAATTCTGGTAAGCGTATACAAGAAATCAGGGACTTACTTCCAGCGGTTTTCTCCTCCAACAAAAACATTCTCACCTGATTCCTGGAGTTGTTCACCTATCCTTACCTCCTAAACCAGAAATTTTGTATACAACTAATATGAATAACTAAAAAGAGAGCATGAAAAACAGCCTGGAATGATAAATATAGAGAAGTACATGAAGTCATGCAGACAGATATAATATGCCGATGAAGTTACATATAAATAATCGTTACAATCGATCAAGCTGCAGAACTTTAGCACGTAGTTTGTTTAGTCATGCAGTTTACTCTTTTGCATCAAGTTGGTCTAATCCAATAATACACTCATGCAATGCTTGATGGAAAAGACGCATTGAATTGCTACTAAGACATAAATGTTTGAAGCAAAATTGTTCTCAGAAAAATCAAGAGGGTAATTCTCTATTTTTGGTTGCTAGGATTTACAATTACAAGCTCTACTTGCTTGTGGATATATAGAAAAAAAAACTGAGATGGATCCAGTTACATAATGGCATGACATTTTGTGCTCTTAGATTTGAAAACTGAATAGAAAAACTCAATTAAAAACTGCAATATGTATTCTGAATTTTAAATGTTCCTTAGCGGTAAGAATGTAAGTAGTGGACTTTTCTTATTAATTCAAACTAACGAATTTCAACACACTAATTAGCTGGAATAAGACAAAATAAAAAGGTTTTTAAGAAAGTAAATAATGATGTTTAAGTGCCAAGAGAGTAAATAATACTATGCACAGACCACACAGATTTTGGAGAACTAAGAAGGTAACAAACCAGGGCATCATCTTCAAAGACAAATCTCACTCTAGTAGTCTGAAGAAATAAGAGAAAAATGACAAGAGAATAGAAGTTAGTTTCTGAAAATGGAATGGTGCGTATAATGTAGCTTGTAGCATACAGAGTGAAAAGTCATTAGAAAGGAAATGTCATGGCCTTTCCGAAAAGAAGGCACTTGAGCCATGCTACACCTTTCTTTGTTACACCGTCTTTTACTAATAATCACCTGAAACAACAGAAGCAATCCAAGGAGACCAACAGGTACTGCAGGTACTAGATTATCTGTGTAAATCAACCCACCAGCAATACCTGATTGTACAATTTTAAGCCACATCAGATTTTAGTATGTTAGTGCGCACGTAAGAAAAGGAAAATAAGACTGAGTTATAGTGTTCAAAAGATGTTAAAAGTCTTAGTTAAACTCATTTGAAAAGACTTGAATTCACCAAGTTCCAAAGAACCCAAAACTAAGGCAACATAACGGTCAGTAAGGGTGCTTAATTTTCAATGAATGAAATTCAATCCTTTAACAGATTGTAACTAGCCCAATAAAATGGCCACCAACCAAACTATGTAGTTCTAGATAGATTATTCAGCAAACTCTACAAATTATATATGAAAGTATGCTGGACTATGGGATGTTCATTTGGGAAGAACAAGATGCACAATCCGCTCAAATATGTAGGATTATACCAAGTCATTATCCTCAGTTACAGATAAAATCTATACAGTAAGCATTATGCTTACATGAAAGTCTAAAACTATGTTGTAAGACACATACAAATAAAGAGAGAATCAGTAACCACCGAGTAGCACAATTGAAATCCTGTAATCTGGTTCAGGAATCACTGTCTCTCTTTTCTTCACGGACCTCACCTTCCTTCCAAGCTGTCAACAATGAAATGCCAAAGTTATAATTCATAGTAACTACACCAGGACTTCAGATAAATGCAAACCACGATTATAAGCACCGATAGATGAATTGACAGAGAAAACAGAAAGGGTGAAGTGGCAACCAGTGAATGAACAACAAGACGTTTTCCATGGCTTCCAGCTATTTGTCTCCCACAAAAACTTGAATTGCACGGAGCTTGGCCACGAAATGAAGATCTGAAAGCACTCATGTAGCCAATATTCTCCCTCTCTAAAATAACGAAAACAAAACATAATAGTAAAAACCAACATCAGAATCAAATTTTCCCACGAGTATTTTCTTGAAAATATCCACGCTTTATTGAAAAGGGAATGAAAATTTTGATAAAACTGACAAAGAACAAGGACGAATCTGAAGAAATTGCACGCAATTAAGCTTACTTTGGGAGGGAAGAAAGCGGTGTACGGACAGCAGAGTGCTCGCCATTTGTTTGTGTTTCAAAAAATCCATGTCTTAGTTTTATGCACACTAAGAAGGATTTTACCAAAATGCCCACCATTCATTGCAACACGTCCAAGGGCGATATAGTAATGAAAGCACGAAAATTACCCACAAATTCGAGGGCCTTATCTGCTCAAACTCCTATTAGTTGAGCTCACTCCTTCAGTTCACTTCAGAGTTCAGACCAAACTTGGCTACATCGTTTGATATTTTGAGACCCTGTGGTTGAGAATGGCGCACTCTCTTTGTTTTGCTCCTATTTGTTCCTTGATATCCCCAAACAAACCTGGTATTAATAACTCCCTCTGTTTAATTGTTCTTTCTTGGGATTTGCGGTGCTTATACAATTGAATGAGAATTTGTTTCACTTTAATAGGTACAATTATCGGTACTTCAGTTACCCGAAAGGCTTTTAGGGTGAAGGAAGCGTGTCAGAGTTCTAGAGCTCCAAGCTTTCAGTCTTTGAAGGTTAAGGTGAGAATTTTAGTTTAATTTTAGCATCCCATTTGCAAATAAGGTGCTTTGTATTCAGTTTTCTTTCTCCTTTTTCGTGTCATCATGCTAGCATGTGTGGTTGGTTCATTGGCCGACAAGTTTTGTCCAGTAACATTTGGAAAAAGTGTCTAAGAAATGGGATATGGATATGTAGCTTGCACATACGTTAAATATATCTGCTTTCTACTGTTGTGTTTAACGATTCATAATTGCTTATCCTTTGAATCTCTCTCTGATTTCTATTTAATGCAGGCTACAGAAGATGACACTAAAAAAACAAAAAGTAGGAGCATTGTTTGTTCTGATTGTGATGGAAATGGTAAGTGAAAACGCAGAATTTAATTTCTTTTTGTTAAGATTTTTGGCACCTTTTCTTATTCTTTGTTCAATGACGGTTCAAATGAATTAGAGCCTTTGTATGATATACAGCAATGGCTAGCTTTATACAAAATTCAGAACAGGACAACCTTAGACCTCGTTAACATTTGCATCTTTCAGTGCTTCTTGTTTTATTGAGAAATTTTACACTTCAAAATACACAGTTTCAGTTAGCTATTGGTGATGATGGTCTCTACTGTGCATTTACATTCAAAATTGGGAGTAAAAGAAATCATCTTTCAAAGAAATGGTGGAAATGGTGACTGATTCAAACAGATGAAACTGTCTATTTAGCACTTGGCTAAATCCTATCTTATCTAGTCTTCTCCTATTTCTGTGTATTCCTATATGCCTTGGGTAACATGCGAAGGTAGACTTTGAGTGGTCTTGGTTTGCATTTTGGCTTGATAGCTAGGTTAAGGCCAAGGCTGGAAGAAGAATACATTTGAAATCGGTCTTCATCAATAATTCTTGATGAAGAATCAGGATTTTTTTTCCATGCATATTTGAAGCTTGTTTCCAATTCTTGGAGAGCTAGCTGATATTTGAAGTATTTTCTCTCTTTCCATCATTAGAAATATCACTATCAAACTCACTCGGTTATGTTTTTGGTGAATCGGAAGGTGCAATATCGTGCACTCAATGCAAAGGTGCTGGCGTTAATTCTGTAGATCACTTCAACGGGCAATTTAAAGTCGGTGGATTGTGTTGGCTATGCAGGTAACTGAACCATGCTACTAGAACTTGTATATTGTTCAATTGATCTCTTTTGATTGCTTGACATGATGACATGCAATTACTTTCAGTAGTCATGATTTGTGTTGAATATAAGACTGTTAATATATGTAGTCCAAGTCTCAAATATATTTAAAGTTAAACCCTGCAAAATAGAGCATTTGTATAATAACCATTGCCAGTGCCAAAGGTTTAGCTTCAATCTAATTCTATACAACATATTTGTTCCTTGCAGAGGTAAAAAGGATATTTTGTGTGGATCTTGTAATGGAGCTGGTTTTATTGGTGGATTCATGAGCACATTTGATGATTAAATGTTTGGCTAGATTGAGTTAAAGATTCCTAATTGCTATACTGAGAGAAAAAAGGTTGTAGGAATCTGCGTGTTCCTTTGTTGGTCTTTTTGTAATGTGTATTCAATAATGTATTCTGCAGTTGTACCAATAAGATTTTGTCTTAATTCATTGTTGTTCCATGTTTGAGTTTTGTATGTCAATCATATAGTTATACCCATAATGTTAGTTTTGATTGAATTATGCAACATTGAAAAAATAAGATCAAACAGACTTAAAATCATGGTAGGCCAAGTAAAAAACAAAAGAGAAATAAGGAAACTGTCTTTTCCTTCCAATTTATGCCTTTTGTACTCTTTTAAAAAACAAATCTACAATTTGGTAGAAACAGATTATTTTTGAATAAAGTCATATCTAATGAACTTTAACGTGGAATCTCGTTACTATTACATATATCTGGCAATAGTAAAACTAACAATTTTATCTTCATATTTATATAAATGAAAAATAAATGGAAATTCGTATTTTGCTATCTAGTTCTTGAGTTTTAAAGAACATTGTTTTTGTTTAAAAAAAAAAAAACTTGAAACATAAGCATGAAGTCACTCTTAATCGATAGCTACTGTCAATGCTTTTCGAGAAGCAAATTTCACAACGTATATTACAGGTAACACTTCAGCATGAAG
>Ga0209589_1011309_pt1 | contig 12622 bp, 2 predicted proteins | sample CowpeawhiteBW_FD_187525 | JGI IMG/M metagenome (GOLD analysis project Ga0209589, IMG submission 187525) | Root nodule microbial communities of legume samples collected from California USA - Cow pea white BW (SPAdes) (version 2) | ecosystem: Host-associated > Plants > Roots > Nodule | place: USA...
AAAAAATTAAAAAAAAAAAAAACTGGAAGAGGGATGACAAATGAGCTTTTCTAAAACTGTATCACAGTGATGTGTAGACGTGATACTGATTAATTCAAATCTTTACGAACAGATTAAAGCTATTCCATGCTTTTATAAGTGAGGAAAATGCATTGACATGGACCTGAAAATTATGGTTGATCTGCATATATACTCTAATGCTTAAATGTTTTTCTTCTTTAAAAGGCAAAACCAAGCACAAAGATTGTTCAACAGTCTGGGATAAAATGAAATGAGGTGAATAGGAAATGATGTAACTCAAACCCAATTTAACACTAATAAAAAATTGCTAGGAGAGTTTCTTTGATGGTTGTTCCCAAAACATGTAAGTTTTTCACCTACCCTTCTTGCATAGTTGGTCTATTAAAAGTATTACATGGTTCTAAACTAGTTGATCATTTGGATGGCAATAATAGTTGGTAAAAGTTCTTATTATTCTTAGTTCTATTATATTTTCCTTTTTGTTAGCTACATTTACTGGTATATAAGACTGATACCATGTTGAGATTATACCGAAATAATTAATATTTGTTGTAGGATTGCAGAAGTGGCATCACTCAAGGCTCTGTTTCATCAACTTCCAGCAAAATGCAACCCTCCTTTGCATCAAGGGATAAAAGCGGTACTCTCACTTATGAAGAATTGCAAGCTCTAGATGATATTGAATTGGCCAATGTTGTTATCTTTGGTAATAGTACATTTCGACCATTGCAGCATCGGGCATGTAAAGTAGCTTTGGCAAAGCAAGATTCCTTTATTCTTATGCCTACTGGGGGTGGTAAATCTCTTTGCTATCAGGTCAGTTATTTCTTGTACCTCCCTTTCTGTAAGTTTATTATTTGGTGATATTCTTCAAATCACTTAATATGGATGATGGTTACTATTCTGAAGAACTATTTGCGAAAAAGTGCTAAAGATCTAGAATGTGTCAAATAATTGTGTATACTGTCTCTCTTTTATTCATTATTAAAGGGGTTTTCCAAACTATAATTTCTACCCAGAGACTCCATCATTGATTTATAAATACTATTATGTCACCATATAGTTTATGTGCTTCTGACATTTTTGCTGTATTTTGTACTTACAGCTTCCAGCAACTCTTCAACCAGGTGTCACGGTGGTTGTATCTCCATTACTCTCACTCATTCAGGATCAGATAATAACACTAAACCTCAAGTTTGGAATACCTGCTACTTTCTTAAATTCCCAACAAACTGCTTCCCAGGCCACAGCTGTGCTCCAAGAACTAAGGTGAAGTTCACTTCTTTGTCTATTCTTATCTCTCTGATAATTTAGCCATGAATAATGTATTATACACTATTATAGTATACTTCCTTTCGAAAAAAATCTTGCATGTTACTGCTTATTTTAATGTTTAAAATTTTCTTACATTAGTCTTCTTGTATCCAGAAAAGACAAACCATCATGCAAACTTTTATATGTGACACCTGAGAGAATTGCTGGCAACCAATCGTTTCTGGAGATTTTGAAATGCATGCATCGGAAGGTAAAGTGTTCTTGATTTAAGTAAATTTTTTTTTGAAACCCTTGTGGCAGAGCAGTAGATTTTGAAGTTTATTTCTTGGTGTTCCCTCTTGAATCCAGGGACAACTAGCAGGTTTTGTTATTGATGAGGCACACTGTGTTAGGTACGCCTTGTTCTTTTTTGTGTACAGGCCTAATAATTGTTTTTCATCAATAACTACTATATTAGTTTCTATCATAAAACCAATTGATATCAAATGAAATTGTCCAATAGATATTTAGTTGACCCCAATAAATGAGGCAGATGATATGTGATTTTCCAACACCTTCCTTTCACATGTCAGCCAATTGTATGGAACTTTAGATGGACTATAGACTTTAATACCATGCAAGATCTCAAAAACATTTGGTTTTATAATATAGAATCTATCACAATTGTATGGAACTTTGAGACATAACATTACCATTAATCACACATGCTTGAAGCTGTACTGCGCTATATGAGTTCATATATGACATAATGATCACACAATATGAACAAGCCCCAAAATTTAGCTATTAATGAAGTATTATTATTCAGGAAATTTCTTTTGAAGTTAAGCTATCTTGGTGCCAATTAAGAAGACAAATCGAATGAAATATGAACAGATTGATTCTGTAGGCAATAACAAACACACTTCGAAATAGTGAGATCACAAAATGTTTTGGTGAAAATGATATGAGGAGAGTGAATTGAGGAACTCAATTATTCTCTCCTTTTTAGTGTTAGATCGTTCAATCTATTTGCGTGGGGGTTAGTACGAGATACGCTCTAATGCAAATTTCTAATGTGTAATGACTAACTCTGTACAATGACCTGGTTACATGGAGTAAAATGAATGAAATGAGGCAATCTGTATGTTCACCGTGCAGCCAATATCACAAGAACAATGTCAATTTTATTCAATAATATCAAGATCCAGAGGTAATTCATAATTCAATCAATAAGGTCAAGACAATGACACACACAATCAATTCTCACAATTAAATGCAAAATTGGAAAAGATAGGGTTTACGGGAGAGATGACACAAGAGATTTATATCGATTCATCCTCTACAACTGAGGGGCATTCTGTCCCCAATTAAAAAATTTTCATTTTTCACTATTTGTCACCTTTTGTATATTCACTGATCAAGAGATGACTGCACTTGATGAACTTTATCCCTCACCAATTCTTAAACCTCCAAAGGATGTATCACGCTTGGGATGCTTAAGAATCAGGCCTAAGCTAAAAAACACCCATATAACGTGGTAAGAAAATGCAATAGCACAAACCCTAGTGCTCCAAGAGCATTCCATTCTCCAAAAATCACTGAGACCCTTTGAGTTCCAATTTGGCAGAGTTGGCACTGTGGGTCTTGGTTAACACAAATGGTCAGGTTCTATGGAATTGGAATCTATGATGGTGGTAAGTTTATACCTGAAAGTAGTTGGGAAACATTTATATATGTTTGAGCTAAGAAAACTATAAGCATACTAAACAGCTTTTAGAATATCTTTTAAGGTTTTAATTATAACTCGTAGCTTTCAAGTAAGATGAGGGTCAAACTCTAGCTTTGGTGTGCAAGCAGAACTTAAAACTGCTAGCGTAACAAGGTATGCTAAAACAGGGGATGGACTTATTAGAGCTATGTATTTTTGTTGTTATAAGAGATACCAAATTATCCACCATTCAGTCATTACTATCAAATTGAACATCATGCTTTTCAGCCAATGGGGACATGATTTCCGGCCTGATTATCGGGGATTGGGATCTCTAAAGCAAAAGTTTCCTGATGTGCCCGTCATGGCATTGACTGCCACTGCAACCCATGCAGTTCGTGAGGTAATCAGAGTATCAAGTCACTATGATGAACATTTCTATTGAGTTTTTTCGCCCATTTTTCACCTTTAAATAGTTTTTATTTTTCAGGACATATTAAATGCTCTAAGAATTCCCCATGCACTCGTTCTTGAAAGAAGCTTTGACAGACCAAATTTGAAGTATGAAGTGATTGGTAAAACAAAGGAACCACTAAAGCAGCTTGGTCAGCTACTAATTGATCGCTTCAGGAATCAGTGTGGAATTGTTTACTGCCTTTCAAAAAGTGAATGTGTTGAGGTCTCTAAATTTTTAAATGAGAAATGCAAGATCAAAACAGTGTATTACCATGCTGGCTTGGCTGCCCGGCAGAGAATAGCTGTTCAAAAGAAATGGCATGACGGGGAGGTCCATATTGTGTGTGCAACTATTGCTTTTGGAATGGGAATAGACAAACCTGATGTTGTAAGTTGAGCTACATTTTAAAATTATGATTATGCTGTGATAATTCAAAATTCTACGATCAACTTTGTTTAGGAATACTACACTTTTAAAAAATATAGTGCGCCCTTCCCTGTACTTAATTCCGTTTCTTGATAATCGATATATAAATGAAATGACCTATCAATGATATGCTACTTATCACCAGTCAGATGACTAAGAAATGACTGGGACCAATCTTTTTGAAAATCCACAGTATTACCAAAAACTCCGTACTTTTGAAGTTTTTTTCAAGGCCTTTTTTGTTGATCGAGTTAACTAATAAAAGTGATACTCCTACAATTATTCAAATTCCTAGTGATCATAAGATAATTTTATCCATACTGTCCAAGTGCAAGTTGAAAGTATACCCCCAAAATCTATAGATCCATTTACGAACCTGCCTTATAAACTTAAATGTAACATATTTACGTTAGTGTAGTATTTGAATGCTTGGCTAGGGCAAATATATCCACTTGAAAATATAGGGATTAGTTCTAACTGAAAGACTACCTTACTGGTATCTTAGATTTACAGATTTTGTTACTCAAATTTTCATTTTGTCATGCTTTCAGCGCTTCGTCATCCACAATACAATGTCAAAATCAATTGAAAGCTATTATCAAGAATCTGGAAGGGCTGGAAGAGATAATCTTCCTTCAGTTTGCATTGCTCTTTACCAAAAGAAGGATTTTAGCAGAGTTGTATGCATGCTAAGAAATGGTCAGGGATATAAAAAGGAAAATTTTAAGACAGCAATGGTTCAAGCCAAAAAGATGCAAGGTTACTGTGAAATAAAGGTAATCAATCTCCTTTGCATGTCAACCTCTATTTTTTTTTTTTTACTTTTCTCTTTCACATCTCTTGTCCATTTTTGAAAATGTGGTTTAAAATAGTAAGGTGTGAGTTTTGGATATAAATTTTCATCTAAAAATCATCCATATATTGCTCACCGTGTTTTTAAGGGAATAGCAAACGGGCCTGTAAAGAAAGGCGTTTATTCACAAGACTTTTATGTTTTGTATTTGTTTGGATGGTTAGGTTGAATGCCGGAGACAAACTTTACTCAAACACTTCGGGGAATCTTTTGATAGAAAATCCTGCAAGTATGGATCTAGCCCCTGTGATATCTGTCTCAAGACTGTATTATGAATTGCTGTACCATCAATGTCAAGTCCGGTACGCTCTAACAAACTCTATGGACTATCTGGAGCAGTACCTATTGCATTTTTGTCCTTCAGAAAATTTTTCTTAGGGCTTACCTGTGGAAAAGTCGAAATATCTTTCTTTTTCATTATTTTTCAGATCAATAGAAAGAAAGATGTCGACCCAAGATGTACCAAAATTTTGAAGGAAAAAAATTGATTAATTAGATTTGCACATAAATCATAATTATGCAAAACTGGAAATGGCGTTCTATAGAACCTTTTTCGGTCATAATATTATTGGTCTAGAAGTAGTATTGGTTCTTTGAAGTACAAGAACTGGATACGGCTTTATACCCAGCTGGTCCTCCTCTCCGTATTGATGCTTCAAATTAAATATTTTCTCAGTTAATATGGGATGCTTTTGGGAACCTTTATGCTAATAAACTGATAGAGTTATACATTTTTATAATTTTGATATCTGATTTTCATTAAACGCCGAAAAATAATGATGATTCTCAACAATACTGTTTGTTCATATCAATTGCATTTAACTTCTGATTCAAGAACCCACCATACAAGCTTCTGGGTCCGGTTATGATGTTGATTGATAACTTGTAGACATCGAGTACATATTGAAGTCCCTTTCACTTTCTCGAATAAGTGCATGCATTCAATTTTAACTGTTGGGGCACCAATGTATAGAAGTTCATTGAGCGAAATGGATTTTATCGTGATGCACCATAAAAGATAAATTTAAGTTCTCGTATAAATGACTCTGCAAATTGTATAAATCATAACCACTGCATAACAAGTTTATGTAATAGCATAAATGATGGGAAAAACCATAATCCATCTTGTGATAGTTTGTAAACTGAGTTAGTATATAACTTTGGTGATTATAAGTCAAGTAGTGTTTGTTTTGTTTGATCCTTGAAGATGTAAGTTTAGGTAATTGCTTTTCCGATGTGTTACTTGTTAAAGTACTACTTGGATAAGGCCGAAACATCTAGGATAATAATGATACAAGTAACTACTTATGAAAACTTTAATGATAAATCAAATTTGCAGTTAAGATGATTTATCTCCAGAGGAGTGGAAGAGGTTTAACCTTGATTGCATTGTCAAAATCAGTATGTTTCATTAAACATTCTAATATGATGCACATGCAATATTTTATCTGTGCATTTACTTGTACACTGAATTATATAATTAAGATAAAAGACTGAGATGTGTAATGAACAATATGATTTGAGATATAATAAACAATAACTATCTAAATATTTTGTCATTTTTTAATTAAAATATTATAAGTTATTTGGATAATACAAGTGCATTTATAGAAGTTTCTTCCACTAGTCACGTGGAAAGATTAGCTCATTCATATTATTCATATTGACTAGGATTGGGCTAATTTTTTACTACAAAATTTTATTGCACATCATCACATAGAAATATGTGCATCCTTTGAGTTCAACTGCATAACCTACCGTTTTTTACCGATTGACATGTGACCGTGGTGCATTTAGTATGGAGTCCACTTGTATCTAATAAAAGCACTCGACCAAATATTTTGATATCTTATTAACATGGTACGATGCAGAGTTTTAGTGAATGTAGGTTATGAAATATGAATCCGTGAATGTAGCGCAAAAATGATAAATCATAGTCTAAAGGTGAATTATAGGACTATATATTAAATTAAAGCACATGCAATGTATTCCTAATTAGTCCCGATATTGTACTCTTAGGTGTCTTTTTATATAACAAGAAACAAATTTTTAGAATGACGTCTTAACTACTTGCGTTTATTTTTTTACCAGTTTCACCCTCAAATAAACTCTCATCTATTGCTACATATAAGTATAGAAAGCTCCTTATAAGCATGAGATGACAAGACACTTGACATATTGGACAATAATTTTAAGTTAAATTAATGTAGGATTTTTAATGCTAATAGACTTTGAATAATTCTGAAATTATAAATAAAAAAAATCTAACTCAATAATACAAAACTAATTTATAAATTTACATTTATTTATATACTAACCTTATTTCGTGTAAGTTTTACATTTACCTAAGAAACTAATTGTCCTTACTATACTATTTTGTCTTCCCAAACCAACGTACCAGAAGTTGTATGATATGTGAAATGTAAATATGCTCGTAATAGAATATTAAGGGCTTAGCACACCAACAACATAGTTCTTTTCAGAATTTATACACACTATATTGTGCAAACTTTTTAAAAATATGAAAGAAGTCTCAGATAAATATTTCGAAATTATATAACAAATAAGAGGAGAAAGTTACATCAAGAGAATAATTTCTTATTTTCCACTAGAGATCTCAACATTTTGGAAAGCAAGTCACAATTTTAACAAAACAAGATAAACCTAAAGTAGTAAAAAAGTGTGAAAAGCCCATTCGCATAGAGGTTAAAAAATTAACAGATCTTATACTAAAACGTAAGTACGAGACTCAATCTCATACTTCAAATTCATATATATGTAAACCTTACATTTTTTATTAACTAATTTGTAAAATTTAACTTCTTATTAACTGTTTTGTTAACTTTAAAAGGATATTAATTCAGTTCACCTTGATTATTTTGAAAATTAAAACTGAAAGAGTGAAAAAGTGATCAGAATATTTTTTTTAATTATTTCTAGTGAAAAAATTATATAAAAAGGCTAAAAATAAAAATATGATAAAAAAATAATTTAAATTATTTAATATAAGAAAAATATAAAAGAATTTGAAGTAAAAGTAAAACTTTGTCTTCGCATTGCAAAAGTGACGAAGGAAAATAGCAAATATACAAATCTTTCGTCATCTTATTTTTGCTTGGTAAATAATTCGGAAACGGAGCTGGTAAAACAAATAATACTGTTAAGCAAAAATAATAAAAGGGTGACTCTTAATAATCACTGATTATTATCTATGATATTAAGAAATTTACTTTATTATTATTTTATTCAGTGACAAGTGTAAAAGTTAGATTTAAAGTTATTTCATATTTTAATTTTTTTTATTTGTATTTATTTTTCTGTCATATGGAAGTTATTTTTCTATTCATTTATTTTCTTAAAATTAATTTTTCTATATTATTTCTTTGTTCTTACTTTTATCTTTTTATAACTTTTAATTAATTGATATTTAATAAATTATTAAAGATTAACTTATATTTAAATTATAAACTAAATTTTAATATTACAAATTTTTATATACCAAAATATTAATTTATTCATACAACTAACACTATTTAAAAAATGACCTATATTTAAAGTATCAATTTTTTTATATACTACTTTTTTTTTTCTTTTTATGATTTTCAATTACTTAGTCATTTAATAAAATTATATTTAGAAAAATTATATTTTAGGCTAGAAACACGCACTAGATTAGTATAAAAAAAATTAGACGAGTTTAAGATAATTTGTCCATACACTGATCACATGAATATAGAAAAAATGTAGGCAAGTCTAGCAATATACATTAAACGAGTCTATCCACATATTAATTAGAGAGTATAGAAAAGAAATTTAAACAAGTCATTCCAGTTCATTAATTAAACGAATATAACAAAAATTATTAAACGACATTAGACTAATCCCTCCACACATGACTAAAGTAGTATAACAAAAAATATTAGACAAGTCTAGCAATATACATTAGATGAGTATCTTCGTATACTAATTAGACGAGTATAGCAAAAAATAGACGAGTCATTCCATCTATTTGTTAAACAAATATATTAAAAAAAGTAAACGAGTCTATTGATGCACAGATTAAACAAGTCTAACAATACACATTAAACAAGTTTTTCCATACAATCAGTAGACAATTATAGCAAAAATCATTAACCAATAAATTTCATACATTGATTACATGAGTATAGAAATATTCATTAGATGAGTATGTCAAAGCACTGATTAGACGAGTCTACCAACAACACTGATAAAATGACCTTATCAATATACATTAGACAAGTCTATTAATACAACGAGTTTGTCTATTCACTAATTTGACGAGTCTTGCAATACACTTTAGAAAAGTCTAAACAAACACTGATTAGACAACTTTGTCCACACCCTAATTAAACGAGTTTAGAAAAAAATCATTAGATGAGTCATTCAATACATTGATTAGATGAGTCTAAGAATACTCATTAGACAAGTTTGTTCATACACTGATTATACGAGTCTATCAACAAACACCAGACCAGTTTGTCCATACACTGATAAGACGAGTTTAGAAAAATACAATAAAGACAAGTCTTTTCATACACAGATTAAACAAGTATATTAATACACGTTAGAGGAGTTTGTCCATTGTCTTGCAATATACATTACACAAGTTTGAACAACACTAGTTAGTCGAGTCTAATAGTACATATTATACAAGTGTGTCCATATAATTATGAGACAAGTCTAGCAGTACATATTACAAGAGTTTGTTGATGCATTGATTAAACGAGTCTAGGAATACACATTGGACAAGTATTTCCATACACTTATTCGACAAGTATAACAAAAAATATTACATGTATCTAATAATACACATTAGACAAGCTTTTTCATACACATATTATATGAGTCTATTACACATTAGACTAGTATGTACATTCACTGGTTAGATAAATTTTGCAATATACCTTAGACGAGTATGATCATAGACTAATTATATGAGATTAGCAATACACATTAAATTGTTTACCCATGCACTAATCATACAAGTATTTTGTGCATACAACATAAAACAAGTCATTCTATGCATTAACTAAACGAGTCTAAGAATGCACATTAGATGAGTTTGCCCATACATTGATTAAATGAGTATTGCAACACACATTAGATGAATTTGTACATACATTAATTAAATGAGTCTAGTAACATATATTAGACGAGTCTGTTTATACACATATTGTTAATTTTATTAATAAACATTAGACAACTTTATCCATTTTCTTATTAGACGTGTTGTGCAATACCCATTAGACAAGTTTGTCCAAACATATTAGATGAGTGTGTCCAGATACTGATTAAATGAGTCTAGCATTAGATATTAGACAAATATGTCGATACACTAATTATACGAATCTAGCAATAAATGCTATAACAAAATTTTTATACACTTATTTGTATTTATAGTAAATATACTTTATATATTTTTAGAAAATTTACTCCATAGTTTTTTTCACATGTCATATCTTTTATATTTTTAATAAATCTACTCTATATTTTTTATTTCACATGCTATATTCTTTATATTTTTAATAAATCTACTCTTTACATTCTTACATATATGTTGACTTTTTAAGCTTATGAATATTTTTTCACGTTGGTTTTATTCACAATTTAATTATAAACTTAAAATTTGTTATTATTTTTTTCCTCAACCCCTAAATATATTTTAATATAATGTATACTTAAATATATTTTAATATAATATATATTTAATAATACAAAAAAATCCACAAATAAACATCAATTCATACGTAGAATTCATATGTAGGGACGATTTAAAATTAGTTAATTTATCCAAATATGCAACAGATAAAGAAGAGTGGTTTATCCAAATATTTGATTTATAAATGTTTTGACAAAGTTAGAGTATTTTCGATAAAAAATGCCTAAGAGTTATTTTTATTTTTTTAGAAATATTTCATAGTCGATATGTTTTCAAATAAATCAACCGTAAAAATAAAAAATATTATTATACTTGATAAAATAATAAGAATATTTTAAATATATATATATATATATATATATATATATATATATATATATATATATATATATATATATATATATATGGAAACGAATTTCTTTTACATCCCTACCCTTACTTCGACCTCTGAATTTACCTCTCACTGCTGCCTAGTAATATACTCGACCTCTCATCTGTTTTGGCTTTGACCAAGTTACTTCCACAAGCAGCCACCGTCACCACCAGCCACCGTCGCCTTAGCATTTTTAGACATATATAATTATTTTTACATTAATATTATATATGAGTATTATATTCTTTTATCGAAATATTTTCACCATAATCAGTTATAGTTTCTGTTATAACTTTATAAAAAAAAATTGGATCGCCGTTACGTTATCCGCTGTAGATAACATTGAATTGAACCTATTTTGTAATTCTAATGAAGAATACTCATAAAATCTTGGAACTTAAATTTAACTAGGTTGATTAAACATGACAAAATTGAAAATAATGGTTTCATGTTAGTTGAATGTTGATAAAAGCGAACTATCCTATCCGATAACATTTTTATTAAATTAAATTAAATGCTATTCTTACCCTTAAATAGTTTTTTTTACTAAATGTGTTTTAATATGAAGCGGAAGTTTTATAAAGTTAATGGTGACACTATCAAACTTGAACAATCTCATTTTCTTTATGAAATGAAAAGGTGTAAATCTGCTTACAAGATCAAAATTTTATAAGCATGAAATATATTACCTAATCCAACACTCCTTTTTAAAATTCATAATAAGCAATAAAAGTTATTCGAAGTAATATTAGAGAAATAGTTAAATATTTGTAGTGAAAATTAAAGTGACTACAAACAATTATACACATTCACCTGATAGTATTTATACAGATTAGGTAGAAATTAAATTGGTTTCTGAATCTCGCTGAGTTTTAGAAACTTGCAACTCACCTTGAGGTTCCATCATCATAGTTGATCAATAAATTATATTCTGGTGTCACTCACGTGCATTATTAATACATGGCATTTTCACCCACAAATTTTATCAGTATTAATAATAATTATAATAATATATACTCGTGAATGTGAGATTGGTGGGACTCACAGGAGATTTGAGAATTTCATTATTAAATACAAGGAATAATCATGAATAAATAAATACTTACTGTATCTAAATAAATTATTAAAGTTCAGGAGTTTAAGTTCAGAAATATTCAAATAAAGTCAACTGTACAGCTATATTATCTTTTGGTATCTCTTAAAAATAGTTTACACTTTCTATTAGAGATTCAGTTTTTTTATTTTATTTTTTACTTTTTACACAAGTATTGCTAGGAATCTTTAGTTTCTCAATACATCTTTAGCTATCAGCATAAATTTTCTAAGATTGAAAAATTCAGTTTTAAAAGTTAGGTAGCATATTTTTTTCTCTCAACTTAGACATCATTAGTTAATTAAAAAAGTTCATTAATGTTGATTAATGTTGTTTATAGTTTGTTATATAGATTGTCTAGTGATTAGCGTCTATCGCACTTTGTGCATATGGAAAACTTCTATTAACGTATAGATCACTGACCAGTTTAGTTAAGTATATAAATGGCATGAATTTATTGGAGTGATTTACGGCTCAAATATGTTTTTAGTTTTCTATACATTCTTATTCATAAACTTTAAAAATAAATGAATCAATATAATTTTTTGGCTAAATTACCCTTTTGGTCCCTCTATTTGTCATGAAATTTCATTTTGGTCCTCGAGTTTTTCGTTGTCTCAATTTGGTCCTCATATTCTTAAAAATGACTCAATTTGGTCCTCACCGTTAACTTTGACCAGACGGTGTTAAAGTCAACGCCACGTGTCAATTTCTGGTTTTTTTAATTTTTTTAATTTTAATTTTTTTAATTTTT
>Ga0209589_1011310_pt1 | contig 12620 bp, 10 predicted proteins | sample CowpeawhiteBW_FD_187525 | JGI IMG/M metagenome (GOLD analysis project Ga0209589, IMG submission 187525) | Root nodule microbial communities of legume samples collected from California USA - Cow pea white BW (SPAdes) (version 2) | ecosystem: Host-associated > Plants > Roots > Nodule | place: USA...
TTCTTTCTCATTTGGTTGTGAGCTGCAAACACAATAACATCCCCTTCTTTCAACCGATTGAATATGCAAAAGTCCTTCCATCCCTTCCCAATCTTAGTTGACTTCTTAGGTGAATTACGCACCAAAAACTTACACTGAACAATGCATGTGTTCTTCGATCCCTGCAATTCCAACCTCTTAAATATATGTTTCCGAATGTAAGCTGCAAAGTCAGTTGGTAGGTCCTGAAAAAATAAATAAAAAATAAACAAAAAAATAAATAACAACTTATATCAACAAAATAGCATACAAAAAAACAATATAAAAGCACATTGTTCAATAGATGACTCGCTTTGCTTTGAGATTTTGTCAATTTCACTCTAAAAAGATGTTTTGTTCGCATTCGATGTATGTTTGTAAGAAACTTCATCGTATTCGATATTGCAGAAATGCTGGAGAATACAGTAATCTGGGATGTTGAGTTGTCAACATATTTCAATAAAATTTGATGGATATGTTCCAATTTATAAAAAACTCTTAGGCTAGACCAACCATCAGTGACCAATGGATTATTCACATCCATATTAAAAGTTAATTGATGGCGATTTCCTTTAATATCTTCCAACTGTCAAACCAGTCCTAATTCTTACGCAAACATAGCAACAAATATTCGATCAACATGACCAAACTCTTAAAATTCCAGTGGTCAACAAACAAAAAACAGGGTGAAAAAATTTTAAAAAAGATTGTAATAAACAGAATGAAAGCAAACATTAAACTGATCATGAAAGAAAGACAGAGAATAAATAAGATTTCATCCAAAGTAATAAAAACATGCATGTCTGATGTAAACACAAACATTTGATGGATTATTGAAGAAAGTTCACATTTTTAGAGAATAAATTAATACGTCAGATTTACAAAAAAAATAAAAATAAAATATTTGCTTATGGAAACAAATTTTCATAGATTTCAACGATTATTGAAGAAAGTTTACATTTTTTTTTAAAAAAAAAATAAATAAAGATTTCTAACCAAGCACAAAAAGAATGAATGGGTGATTGAAAAAAAAAATTCAAATGAAGAACAAACAACAAAATGAAAAAGTTGTATATTTGAACGATTCTTGAAGAAATTTAACATTTTTAGAATTAAAAAACATAGTAAGTAAGAGATGCATGTCTGATCAAAGAAGAAATAGTTTGACATAGATGAAGCATGCAGAACAAAGAGAAAAAACCATAGATTTTAACGATTAAAAAATAAAGTTTTGATTTTTATGTAAAAAAAAGAATAAATAAGGTTTCGAACAAAGTTTTAAAAAATGAATGACTGATGGAAGAAAAAACATTTAGAGCAGTGGCGGAGCTTAGTGGGAACCAGGAGGGGCCTTGGCCCCCCTCCCCCAATTTTTTTTATATTAATTTATATATAATTTAATTTTTCTTAAAAACTTTAATATATTTTTATATATTTTATATATTTAGTATTTTAAAAAATTTATACATTTATATAAAAGTGTTAGTATTTTTAATTATTTTTTGATAATCGATTTTTAAATGTGATTAATTATCATATTTTTTTTTAGTAATTACATTTCATAATTTTTTATTAGACTATGATAAATTATTGTTTAGTTTCAATTTTTTTTAAATAGGTATATTAATGAAAAATAAAAGAATAGATTTATTGTTTAAAATTGATAAAAGGGAAATTATTTGTGAAGATGAAAACATGACAATACAATTATGTATAATGAAAGTTTGTGAAAACTTATTGAATCAATATATTCACATTAGTAAAATGAAGGATGAATTTCTTGCTGATAATATGGTTATGTACATTGAAGGAAAAAAATAGCTGAAAATTTTAATTTTGATTCAATTATATGAGTTAAAAAATTTAAAGAAACGAAGGACAATCCTTCATGTATGTGTGACTTATTTTATAATTACAATTATATTAACGTATATATTCATTTTTATTGCATCAAGGAATTAAATATGTAAATCTTGAATGTATTATTTTGGCTCCTCCAAACATATTGTTCAAGATCCGCCACTGATTTAGAGTATATTTTAACAGAAAGATATGAATGCAGAAAGAATATATTTTTCAACTTTTTGAAAAGTAAACATACCTGATTATGGACAAAATGCATTGTAGTGAACCTTCCTAAAGTTATTATGGCAGCCATAGTGACAGAGGTATCCATGGAGGTTTACGGGAAGTGACCCATCTGTTTCCTTGATGGATAATAAACAAAACTTGATGGATACTCATATGTTATATAGATATGAAAATACTATTTCAAACTCTAATTACTTTAGAAATAATATATATATATATATATATATATATATATATATATATATATATATATATTTAAGGATTTCCAAAATATATATTTAAATTCGTATATATTTATTACAAATTACAAATATTAAAATTAAAAATAAAAGTACAAATTAGAAGTTCAAAGAGTAATACAAAATATTTAAAGAAATAAAATAATAAAAAATGAAAATTTATTACAAATTAAAAATATTACAAATTATTAAAAATCAAAAATTTATTACAAATTAAAAATATTACAAATTATTAAAAATATAAATACAAATTAGAATTTTAACGACTAATACAACATATTTATAGAAATAAAATAATCAAAAAAATATTTAAATGAATGTCATTTTTTGTTTTGGTTAATTCAAAATTCAAGATTCAAAATTCAAAATAAAAGTACAAATTAGAAGTTCAAACAGCAATACAAAATATTAAAACAACAAAAATAATCAGAAAATGTAAATGAATGTGAGTTTTTGTCTTAGTTGATTAAAAATAAATTTATTACAAATAAATTCCTTTCAAAAATAAAATTAGAAATTTTACTAGTTTGTGTATCTGTGTAGACATATATGAAGTAGAATATATTTGATTTTGCTATCATGGTTTTCAAAACATGAAATAAGTTATATCATGGTATAAATTTTCAATGAATGTCGAATTTTTTTTGGTTAATTAGAATTCAAAACTTAAAAATGTTATATCTAAAAACATTAACTAAATAAAAAAGACATATGAAAAATATTTGTGTTCAGAAAATTATTTTTAAAAAAATAAAAAGATATATTGAAATAGATGAATTAATTTTAAAAGTAAATACACATGTTGATAGGTTAATTGATTAAAAATAATTTTATTAAAAAGAAGTTTATTTTAAAAATAAAATTAGAAATTTTAATAATTTGTGTATCTGTGTAGGAAACCAAAAAAAATATTTTTTAAAATAGAAATATTATGATTTTATTAAAATTTTAATAAACAGAATAAGTTATATATGAGTTACAATATATAGCTATCATGCTAAAGACTAAAATGTTCTAAAACAAAATACACATACAATACACTTGCTTTGCTGTAGCTAGCATGATTATGGTATTGACAATATAAAATAATATCAACACAGTTTGAATCTGCTAGCAAATTGTCACTGCAAAAATAATTAGGGATTCATGTTGAGCAATAAGTAATATAGTTCATAAATAAATAAACCGAAACTTGAAATGAATGTTTTCAAAATTAGAACAACCAAAGAACAACAAAACATATTGTAGCTAGCATGATAGTGTAGTTGACAAAAAAAATATCAACACTTTCAGATTCAGCTAGCAACATATAACGATGTTTACAAATCAACATAGACAACAAAAGATAATACTACATGTATGTAAGCTTAAATATATTTTTACGAATAATTGATTGATAAGATTGAAATGTAAACAAATGCTGAAAGACTAAAATCTTGTAAAACAAAATACACATACAATACACTTCCTTTGATATAGCTAGCATGATTATGGTGTTGACAATATAAAATAATATCAACACAGTTTGACTCTGCTAGCAAATTGTCACTGCCAAAATAATTAGGGATTCATGTTGAGCAATAAATAATATAGTTTATAAATAAATAAACTGAAACTTGAAATGAATTTTTTCAAAATTAGAACAACTAAAGAACAACAAAACATATTGTAGCTAGCATGATAGTATAGTTGCAAAAAGAAATAATATTAACACTTTCAAATTCAACTAGCAACATATAACGATGTTTACAAATCAACACAGACAACAAAAGATAATACTATATGTATGTAAGCTTAAATATATTTTTACGAATAATTGATTGATAAGATTGAAATGTAAACAAATGCTGAAAGACTAAAATCTTGTAAAACAAAATACACATACAATACACTTCCTTTGATATAGCTAGCATGATTATGGTGTTGACAATATAAAATAATATCAACACAGTTTGACTCTGCTAGCAAATTGTCACTGCCAAAATAATTAGGGATTCATGTTGAGCAATAAATAATATAGTTTATAAATAAATAAACTGAAACTTGAAATGAATTTTTTCAAAATTAGAACAACTAAAGAACAACAAAACATATTGTAGCTAGCATGATAGTATAGTTGCAAAAAGAAATAATATTAACACTTTCAAATTCAACTAGCAATATATAACGATGTTTACAAATCAACACAGACAACAAAAGATAATACTATATGTATGTAAGCTTAAATATATTTTTACGAATAATTGATTGATAAGATTGAAATGTAAACAAATGTTGAAAGACTAAAATCTTGTAAAACAAAATACACATACAATACACTTCCTTTGATATAGCTAGCATGATTATGGTGTTGACAATATAAAATAATATCAACACAGTTTGACTCTGTTAGCAAATTGTCACTGCAAAAATAATTAGGGATTCATGTTGAGTAATAAGTAATATAGTTCATAAATAAATAAACCGAAACTTGAAATGAATGTTTTCAAAATTAGAACAACCAAAGAACAACAAAACATATTGTAGCTAGCATGATAGTGTAGTTGACAAAAAAAATATCAACACTTTCAGATTCAGCTAGCAACATATAACGATGTTTACAAATCAACACAGACAACAAAAGATAATACTATATGTATGTAAGCTGAAATATATTTTTACGAATAATTGTTTGATAAGATTGAAATGTAAATAAATGCTGAAAGACTAAAATCTTCTAAAACAAAATACACATACAATACACTTCCTTTGATGTAGCTAGCATGATTATGGTGTTGACAATAGAAAATAATATCAACACAGTTTGACTCTACTAGCAAATTGTCACTGCAAAAATAATTAGGGATTCATGTTGAGCAATAAGTAATATAGTTCATAAATAAATAAACAGAAACTTGAAGTGAATGTTTTCAAAATTATAACAACTTAAGAACAACAAAACATATTGGTCATGAGTATCAGCAAATGTTTTCCAAAAAAATAACATAACCAACATAAAAACACAAATAAAGTCTAGTACAACTTTGAGATTGAAATAACACAAATCACTTTTCAATCTTGATGTTCTTCTTCAACATCTTCACTGGATCTTCTTGTTTTCTTGAACCAAAGATTGATTCTGCCTTTTAATGGCCAAGACACGTGCTTTGGTAGCCAAATCAAAGCTAAGATTCTCCATATGAGATGATTCTTTGTGGGTTAACTCATCATTTTTAACATCAATTACTACTTTATTGATCAACGCTTCCTCTGTAGAAACAGGGCTTGATCCTATAGTGTTCAAATAATCACTTAGAGTCTCAACATCATTTGATTCTTTAGTGAATTTGATCAGCAAATCCTAAAAATGAACTTGAAAAAGTTAGCATATAAAAAGTTTTAGAAAAAGAAGTATAGTTCTAATCTTCACATACCTCTGCAATGGTATCAAATGACATCTCATTTGTAATCTGCTTAAGTTTGTTTTCTTCTTCATTTCCAGAGTATACATCCTAACAAAGATATTCAAGTACAAAAAAAGTAAAATTAAAATTATATATATGATAAGACGTAAAAAGAAATAAATCAGATCTTACCAAAGACTTAACTTCAACATCACTAAAGTTTTCAATGATTTTTTCATCCATGCAGACTTTTTTAACTATGAATGATTGCTCAAATTTGCTATTATAATCATTCTTGCACTCAACTTTGAACAAATAGGTCTTATCAATGAGGACTTCAAACTCTTTAGGCAAGTTCCCAGCAGTAGTGTTCTATGAAAAGAAGTAGAAATACAAATGATTTAACTTAATAAAAAAGCATTTGTGTAGATAACAATCATGATTTAAATAATTCGAAAAGAAGTCCAGAATATAGAATACAAAAATATTGATTAAGAATTTCTTTGACTACATAGGAAACTTAACCTTGTCTTGTAAGTCAAGAATATCAGAGCATGATTTCTTCAACATTGCACTTGCATCACGATCAAATACAACAAAAGTTGTAGAATCAGTAGCATCAATTACACGAAGTCTAAGTTTAAACCTAAAAATAAACATTGGAACATTATTCATTTATTGAAATTTGTATATTATTAAAATAAGAATTCTGAAGATTAATAATATTACCTAGGTGTAACCCTAATGACATGTTTGTTACATTTTTCACAAAAAAACATTTTGGAGTCAGGATACACAGCTTTGTTGTAGATACATGTTGTGTACCACCAATCATCATGATCTAGAACATGTTTGATAGTAGCCTTCACTATAAAAGTACTTTCTTAGAACATAAATAATGCAACAATATAAATAAAAATAAAGCACAATATTCAAACTAAACAATTTAACTAAAAGATAGAGGAAAAAAATTCAACCTGTTTAAAATCTTTGAGACCTTCAATTGAGCATCTAGGATGCAGCTTAATGAAATTTTCTTCTAAGCTAACTTTTGAAGACTGACCAAGTTGGGTAAGAGGTTGAGAAGGAGATTCAGTACTATCCCACATCCTACAAATATATATATATATATATATATATATATATATATATATATATATATATATATATATATATATATATATATAAACGAAAATAAAAAGCATGTAAAATGTACTTACATTTTTTTCAACTTCGTAGCATCTTCACCATCATAGTTAAAAATTATCCTCGTACAGTTCATACAGTTTTGAATAGAAACTTTATCTATAAAATATATGAAGATGTCAAACACTTTTTTAAAAATTACTACAGTTGTACAAAATGTCAAAATGTTAATTACCTTGGAAGGTCTTCACTTTGAAATAATGTAAAGCAATGACAACATATTGATCCTCTCCAGAGGCAAGAAATGCATTTAACATATCAACATATTGACTAAATAAAGTACACTTTAGTCGATAACTATTGCATGATGTAAAATTTCATTAGATAAGACTAATGTTAAACATCAAATAAAAGAAGAACAATACTCTTACCCATCAGATTCAATAAGGATGACATTCATCTTGGTCTTCTTACCACCTTTCTCTAACTCTCTCTCTGTTCCAACACCAGTAAACATTCCAATGACATCTACAGAAAAATAAAACAATAAAAAAATAAAACATGAATGAAAAGTTTAACACAAAGAAGAAAAAAAAGAAAATAATATACTTACTAACTAAGTAATCTGTGTCAAAACCAGGAGCTTTGATGGTTGAAAAAGGGGTGTATGCAGTATTAATTTTGGGAACTAAGGTACATTCTACCAAATTGACCTTGGTTCCAAATTAGAAGTTGATCTTATAGGCGTGATTTGTAGTTCTATAAGAACCACCATTACATGAAACACTAAAAGATTGAATGGCGTAAACCTTATCCTCTTTGATTTTAGATTGAAATTTGTATATCAGTGTGCGTCTAACAGACGCATGGATTAGGACACCCTGCACAAACAATTTCATATATGACATAATAATATCATATGGTAACTATAACAATAAGGAAAAGTAAGAAAATGACGGGCGTTTATAGTATTATGTAGTACCTCTTTGTCTTGAAGAACAATCTCCATGAAAAATGGAGATTTTCCATTTGTGTAATCTTCAACAAACCATAACCTTACCACTCTTGCAACGATATTCCAACTTTCCTTCTCCGGGTTCAGTTCTTGTAATGACTGGGTTTGTTTTTGCAAAGTAGACATGGTGTAAGGAAAACGGGAAATTAGACAATAGTGAACAAAGGAAGGTGTGGATAGATGTATTTGTAGAGAACCTAAAAACATAAGAATGGTCTGCATATTTGTAGAGATAATACATCAAAACTAAAATCGTATGCATGTTGTGGTTTTGGTTATACAAATTCAGTAAAAATCGAAAAAATCAATTGTCAAACATATGAAGAGGATAGAAGAAAGCAAAACACCTTTTTTTCAAATGCCTACTCTGGTTCATTCAAACCAAAACCATATGCATACTCTGGTTTTGGTTTCCCAAATTGAGTAAAATGTGGGAAAAGCAATTGGTCAAACATACGAAGACCAGAGAAAAAAACAAAATCTCTTTTTCACACGGCTCAATGTTGTGGAATAAAAGGAAAATATGGCAGAGAGCGGAAGAAAAATAAAAGCTGCAGGACATTTAAATGCTTGCAAAAGAATGAAACATAATTTGAAAAAGGAAATAAAAAGTTGATTTCAAATAAAGATCTTGTTTGAAGGTTTGAAGAAAAGGAAATATGAAGACAACAAAGAAGAAAAAGGAAAGAAGAAAAACAAAAGTATGAAGAGAATAGAAAGCCGAAAAAGAAAAGAAGTGACATGATGCAGACATGTAGCTTTTTTCTATCACATAAGAAGATAAAGGAAAGAAGTGACCTGATGTTAATTAACTGAGGACTCCAACATAAAATATGGGAAAACCTACATAAAAAAATAATAATAAGGTTAGAAATAAATTAAAAGGTTGAATAAAATAATTAAAAGATATTTAATTTGTTTTAATAAACAAATTATATTTCCAACATCCATTATAGAGATTTTCAAAGTATGTTGCTTTTATCGTTCGTAACTAAGGTACATTCTAACAGATATGAAGAAGTGATATTTACTTCTTTAGACATATATACAGTTTGATGTATTTGTAGTAAAATTAAATTAAATATGACAATTAATGTTATTGTCGGGTACAATGATAGCATGGACATATTTTATCTAATTCAATGTCAAGCAAATACATTCTCATTTAATTTATGTTTTTCAGAACTTCTACATTATTACTTCTCATATACAATCCCATGGACAACAACTTTTGTTCTGGCTTTGAGATCTTCAAGCATGAACATGAGCATAGCAGCTGGCCATCTTTTTTGCATAAATTGCAGCCACCATTCTCTCTTTTGCATAAAAAACATTACTTGCTCTGCCTTGAATTCCAACACTGCCTGAGACAACAGATCCACCTTGGGTTCCAATCAACAAATTTGAGTAAGTCCTTTTAAAAAAATCAAAAACAATACAGAAATCAAACATATAAAATTGTGTGGATTTAAGAACATAACCTAGATTTCCAAAAAAACTAAGATCAAAAAAAGAAAGAAAATTTTAAAACTACTTAAAAATTAATACAGTTCCCACTGATACAATACAATAACATCAACAACCAAGAAATCAACAACCACCAACAATAAAAGATGAACATAATGAATTGAAACAAAATTAAAATGATATCTTTGATAATGGAATACTCACCTGAAAATGGATAATGGAATTCTATGTAACATAATTTAAAAATATTAGTTTCACATTAGGGTATCTTCTTCAACCTTGCATCCTATATATCAATCTCGAAAATCTACAAAATAGGTAAAAACATTTGAAATCATGAATATGGTGATGAGAATAAAGTTAAAGAAATGTGCAATAATCACTCAAAATGTGAAGTCATCTTATATAACAATGTTCTTCGTCATTATGTTCACTGAATTGTACCCAAAAAGCAAAAAGCAAATAAAGATAAAGAAAACATAAAAGAAGTAAACTGTGAAAGCATAATCAAAACCTGATCTTTGGACTTGAAGACTTCCCCGATCATCTTCTATGTTAGTGAAAGCATATATCTTCTTATATAGAAAAAATAGTGTACATATTTGCGTACAGGGTTTCATTGTTAGATAAAGAAAACAACAATGAAGATAGAAAAAACAAAAAAATAATCATGTAAACAAAAAACAACAAAAACTTACGAAGTAGTGGTCGAATATGATGGAGATAAAAAAATACAGTGTACAAATTTCGTACAAGGTTTCGTTCATGATCGGAGAGTAATAGATTATGAATGCCTTTATATCTTCTTCGAACTTGCATCCTGTATATGAATCTGAAAAAGCTAGAAATAAACCCTAAAAAATGTGAAATCATGAAAAATAAAAAACCATGGAAAGCTGTTCGTCAGTCTGTTTAGTGAAGGCATACCCAAAAACGGTGAAGGCAAAACCAAATCATAAACAAAAACGATGATAGAAAAAACATAAAGGGTAAACGGTGAAGGCAAAACCAAAATATGATCTTTGGACTTGAAGACTTCTCCGATATTCTTGTTTGTTAGTGAAGCCATAACCAAATCTATTAACAGAAGGTTAGGGTAAAGTTTCGTTGATGATTGGAGAGTAACAGAAGGTTAGGGTTTCAGATGATCGTGGAGTAAGAGAATGGTAGGGTTTCAGCGATGAATATTGAAGGTTTCGTTGATGACCGGAGAGTAACATAAGGTTAGATTTTCAATGATGAATATGGACAATTTCAGTGAGGCGGCGTAGGGTGTGAGGCAGCGTATGGTGTGGGTGAGAGAAAAGTGAAAAAATGGAGGCAGCAGATGGTGACGGCAGAGAGTGAGAGAAGAGTTGAGTGTTAAAGAATTAAGGTTTAGAAAATGCATTGATACGTGTCATCGTCAAGCGTTGCCACTTGTCAAAAAAATAGAGTGTTTGAACTTACTATTTTGAGTTAATTCTGTCGGTTTTGCTTTTTGTGGTTGATGGAAAAACTTGTCTTTTGTGCTACCTTGAATTGTATTATTAATAGATTTTAGATTGAATGTTCTAGAAGTTATTTTTGGATTTGGAATATACCTTACGGAACATAGTATGGAATATAAGAAAAAAAAATTGAAATGAATGTTCTGGAAAGTATTTCCTAACATGGAATAATTTTTTGCAGCATTTGTTTTGAAAATATTTTTCTATTATGAAGCACTCAATTCAAAATATAAAAAAAAAATCTGGAGCAAGTGTTTCAAAAGACATTTCCCGATCCAAAAATATGCTACGAAATACCCATTTTAGAAATGTTTTTTATATTCCAAAATGTGAAATGAGTGTTCTAGAATGTATTTTCGGAATATAAAAAAAAATCCGAGATTGGTGTTCTGTGTTTTTTGGATTTGGAAATAACTTTCAGAATATCTATTACGAAAATATTTTCACGTATTCGGGAATGTACTTTAGAGTTCAGAAAGTATTTTTGGATTCAAAAATATCTTTGGAAATTACCATTTCAGAATATAAAAAAAAAAAACATTCTAAAACAAGCATTTTGAAAAATATTTTCTGGATTTGAAAATAGTTTTTGGAGCACTTGTTTCCAAAACAAATTGCATTTTGAATCTAAAAATACTTTCCAAAACACTAAATTTGGAATATAAAAGTAAAAGTGGTTTGTTTGAACAAAATGGAAGTATTTTTGAGTGATGGCATATGTAATAGCTTTGTAGGGGAGAATGGTCATGACATGTGGCATATGGCCTGTCGCTTGGGACTCCTTTATCACCTTTAGGCATGATAATGAGTCGAGTCTACATCCATATGTAATAAAATTTCTATTTGTTACCACTTATTTATCATTAAATACTCGTTTAAAAAAAATACCTATGAGTATTTTAAAACTTGCTGGTATCCGTGGATATCTACGAAAATTTCAAAAAATATATTTTATAATTTTTTAAAATAAAATTACAAAAAAAATAAAGTAAATTAAATATAAATTAATTTTTAAATTTAATTAAATTAAATCTAATAAAATATAAATTATTAATTTTAATTTAATTTAACTTAATAATATATATATATATATATATATATATATATATATATATATATATATATATATATATATATATACACACACTAGTCCTTCTACCCGTGCAACGCACGGGGTTTTTTTACATGTAATATTTGTGGTAATAGCAATGGGTTTTTGGATATTTAATAATCTATATGATGAGAATCTAATATTTTTAAAAGATGTTGAAGTGTATCAATAGAATAGATCAATTTAGAATGTAATTAAAGTGGTATGTCAAGTTAATATTTGATTTCATTGAATGTTATCTTCAACCACCAACAACAAAAATATGACTAATACACTACTTTGTTAAAATAAGAATAAAAAAGAATAAATTACATACCTAGAATGTCTCATTTGGTAATCAACTTCATAAATTCCTTTTGTACACAACGACTTCTTTGTTCAACCTTTTCTGTACCATGATTTTCCTGCATGGCAGAGCATAACATAAATAAGTTGATATATATTTATAACAGCTTTGAAATGAAAAAAAAAATTACAAATGACATACCTATAATTTATTCTTTTTCAAAGAGTTTCAAAAATTTCTTTGTACATAACGTTTTTAGTTGTGTTTGTTACCTTTCCATCTTCATCCAATATAAGTATTTTCAATCCTCTTTTGGTTTTGACTCTAGAAATAGCAACATATAGTTGGCCATGTGTGAATACAGGTTGTGGAAG
>Ga0209589_1011312_pt1 | contig 12617 bp, 7 predicted proteins | sample CowpeawhiteBW_FD_187525 | JGI IMG/M metagenome (GOLD analysis project Ga0209589, IMG submission 187525) | Root nodule microbial communities of legume samples collected from California USA - Cow pea white BW (SPAdes) (version 2) | ecosystem: Host-associated > Plants > Roots > Nodule | place: USA...
CAAAACTTAAAAAAAAAAATACCATAGGCAGCGAAAAACACAAAATCCTTAAATTTCATAATTAAGGGTTATAATAATTTGGGAAAAATTATAATTAGGGTTTTCATACCAATTTCATAAAAATATTCCTAAAATCATTATTAGGGTTTATATTAATTTGAGATAAACTTAATTTGGGAGAAACATCCTAAAAAGAATCATAAATTTAATATATATAAATCATCATAAGATACTAACATTGATCTGTGAGAGATCATGCGAGAATGTATACTTCAATATCAATCTATGTGTTTCTCAACCTCTATTTCCTAATCTATCTCATTGTATTTATTTCTTTTCACACATTTTCATGATAATTTACATGGTGAAAAGATAATCTCTTTTATAAATCAATGTCTCCATTAAATTTTTTTATTTTATCTTTTATTATAATTTTTCATAATATAAACTTAATATAAAGAATATATAAATATAATTTTAAAAAATATATAAATATATATAAAAAAAATTCAAAAAAAAAAATTGGGGGAGCCGTGGCTCCCCTCTGTCACCATGTAGTTCCGCCAATGATAAGGAGATGGAGATTCTTATCATCCAATCCAAAATTGAAGAAGCTCCTAAGGTAACTATGGTACACTTCCTTAATGGATTAAATCATGATATTAGAGACGTTGTTGAGTTATAGGAGTTTGTGGAGATGGAGAATCTTTTGCATAAGGCCATATAGGTATGTCAACACACCCAATTTCGTCCGGGTGACTAAATAATAAATAAAATAAAATTATTGTTTTTAATAATAACCTTATTTTTCTTATTTCCTATAAAATTAATTTAAATATATAACATAACATAACTAAACATTTTTTTTAAATACAAAAGTAAACAAAATAGAAAAAAGATAAAGAAAAATATTTTTATAGTGAAAATAAGTTTTTAACAGATAAACAAAAAAAAATAATGATGAATAATAAGAATTAAAAAAAAAGGTTTTATAATAAAATAATAATAAATTGAAAATAGAAAAATAGTTTTTAAATAATCAAAAATAGTTTTATAAAATATATTTTAATTTATAAAAAATAATGAAAAAAAGATAACGGTAAAACACTATAAAATATTGTTTAAAAAATATATATTAGGCTAATAAAAGAAAGTAGTCAAAATAAAAAAATAATAATAAAAAGATATATATAGTTTTTTTTTTTAAATTCGTAAAAGTAAGGAAATTTCAAAATAAGTGGTTATATGTTACTGTTACTCAACTGCATCCTCCTTATACTCCCACAATCTAGATTCGCTCCCCATATCTCTTAATCTTCACACACAATTAATATCCTAGACTATGCTAAAAAAAATTAAAAAAAAAGGTCTCATGATCTCATAGGTTTTTTGACGTTCGTTCCTTGAGTTCTTTTTCTTTCTCCGCTTCATAAAAGAGAGGTTTTTTTCACACAACACATAAGATATACATTTCTCCTTTATCCACCTTCATCTTCTTCCCAAGGAAAAATATCCATTTTTGGATCTCACTCTCATCATCCTTCATTAACGATCATTCTAGAACAACTCACACTAAGGGATCACACACCACGGTACCAAACACTAAGAAAAAGCACCTGAAAAATACTTCTTGGAGGGGCAAAGCCACCAAAACATAGAGCTTTGAGGAGATAATAGAGATACACTTGAAAACATTGTTTTGATTTTGAAAAGCAAAAATCTTCAAATAGATGTGAAAAAAATCCAAGTTTTTCTTTCTCCTTTTATATTTAGTTGTGATATTTATTATGAGATCATAATACCGAACATATTGATTATTTTTTTCTCCCTTTTCCTTCTCTTACACTTAACCTTGACTCGTCATAGTATCGTATGTACATGTTCTAATTATCATTCCTTTTATGAAATTGTCTCTTTAATGTGGGTTGTTATGTCAAAAGAAATTGTTGGTTGTGTAATATACGAAATCTGGAATGAACTTTATTGTCATTAATATTAGATGAAAGTTGCATATGTGTGTTGGCATAAAAGATGTCAAAGAAACATAAACCTCGTATGTATATATAAATCCCTGTATTTGGAAGCTTCTTTTGGTACGTTAGTTTATTAATTAAAATCTTTTATATTTTTTCCTTAACTTCTTTCATCGGAATGCGAGTGTTGATTTTAATGGCTAATATAATATATTGCTTATATTGGATGTTTCAAAATAATGCACAAGATACACACTAAACATGAATATTGGAATAAAGAATTTTGAGATAGCTATTGAATAATAAATATGTCTAGGCATTAACTAAGAAAATTTTATTTTTGTTTGGTGATATTCTTTTCTGAAAGAGATATATAATATTTTACAAAAATTATCAATTATTTATTTTGTTTTTTTATATATATTTCATAACATTAATTATCATGTTGAGCCTCGAATTTGTTTGATAATTAAAATTTCAAAATTCTCATTAATTATCATGTCGAGTCAAGTGAATAAAAAATAATATAAAGGAACTAATAAATTATTAAGCCGGACTAGTAATATATGAAATGAAATAAAGAAAAAAGACCCATGTTTATTTCTATTTGCATTGCTCTTTTTGAAACCCTTTTCTGATATTTACAGCTTTAAGCTTCACATGACAAGACTACTTTGCATACCGCTCTTTTACTTTGTGCACCCTTTGTTTTAGTATTTGCACTCCTCTAATAATCATCAAACATTTAGGTCCTTCACACCCGTGTTATGGTATTCATGCCTCTACTTTCATGTTACTTAATGATTCATTTCTTTTGTATAAAATCATTATTTCCTTTCACGTCAATTTTTAAAAATTTAAGATTATTAATTATCATGTTAAATCTTGGACTTACTTGATGATTATAATTTTCATTCGATTTGAATAAACTTTAATGATCATGTCGAGTCCTATACTTGCTTGATAATCATTTTTTCATAACATTAATTATCATGTCGAGTCTCGTACTCGCTTGATAATCATTAGCTTTTATACTTTTTAATTATCTTTTTGGGTCCCTGACTAGCTTGATAACTACTTTTTACAACATACAAAACTTCTCTAATACAATTTGAGTTTACAAACCCTTCCATCTTTTTCAAACAATTTTTTTATTCTACTCTAGAATTACATGATCCCTAATTCTCCATTCCGATTGGAGATACGTAGGAGCAAAGTCAATCCTTGTTGGGTTCACCTTCAAAAAATCATATCTTTTACAATAATTTTTTTTATTTAGAACTACGTGATCCCTAATTTTTCATTTTTGAATGAAAATACGTAGGAGCAAGGCCAAGTCCTTATCGGATTCACCTTAAAAAAAATTAAAATCTTATCAAAATCATTTTCTGTAGTTTTTCATTTAGAACTACGTGATCCCTAATTTTCCATTCTGAATGGAAATACGTAGGAGCGAGGCCAAGTCCTTGTCGAGTTCACTTCCCAAAAATTTAAAATCTTTATAAAGAACTATGTAACCCTGATTCTCCATTACGAATGGGGATACGTAGGAGCAAGGTCGATCCTTGTCGGGCCAAATAAAAATTTCAATATTATTTTCTTTAATATTTGGTATGTATTTTTATTTATTTTATTTTTTTGATTTTTTTAATTAATTAATTAATTATTTTATTTTTTGCGGGAGACCAAATATTTTAAAAAATTGCATTAATTTTGCACACTTAATTAAAAGGAACCGTCTTTAGATGGGCGATGTGGAGTGCTAATACATTCTCCACACGTAACTGACTCACGAACCTAAACTTGGTTTCGAAGACTATTTCCTTTTAAGGTTTTTCTATAGTTTTCCTTAATAAATTATGGTGGCGACTCCTCTGTATTTTAAAATAAATTTTTTCGCCGTCCCGTCGTGACCTCGGTTGTGACAGATGACGACTTCACTAGGGACTGTTCTAGAGAGTCAATCCTAATTAATTAAGCGTGAAAAATATATGTTTATACATATTTGTTTTCCCCTTTTTTTATTTTATTCTCCTTTATGTACATTTATCTTCATTTGGCTTTATGTTTATACATATTTGATTTATATTTGCTTTAATGCCCCAATATGAAATTATTGAACCCTAGTGTAGACGAAAATTTCTATATTTGTCTATATCTGCTTGGGAAGTTTTTTGGTTGTTTTACAGGTGGGGGATTTGGTAGCTTTAGGTTGCTCCCTTCACATATTACACTTTTTAGGCTAGTTCTGTTGTTGTGATATTGGGGCCCTATACTCAGGTTTGAGTGAGCCATAGGGAGTAGAGGTCCAACGATTGTCATGTTAGATCTCGGATCTACTTGGCTATTGTGAAGACTTCATTTAGAGTTTGCTTCCTCTTGACATGCCACATCTATTAGGTCGCCTATCGTTATGGATTATGTCTGGAGGTTGACTTCAGCTCTAGAGGCTTGTGAGATTATTTAAAGCTACCCATAGAATTAAAAAGCCCTTAGACCAGAAAATAAGTTTTATATGCACCGTTAGGACACAACGAGAGCATGTTTTATACCTGCAGATTCATGATATCGTATAATTAATTTTCAAATTCGTCATGCTTGAATCAACATATTGTATGAATAAACACCTTTTGAGGTGCAAGCATCCATTGCATTTTACATTTGACTTAGGCATGTCATTTACGTTGCATATCATTCTTGTTTTTAATTGAGTGCATGACCATTTTACCATCACATCATATGAATAAATACACCTCTTGAGGTGTAGACAAGCACCTCATTACATCAAATAATTAAATTTCATGCATGTTTTAGTGTATCCCAATTTTAGTAACATATCATGTCAATAAGTACCTCTTAAGGTGAACATCTCATTGCATCACTTACTTACATGTCATGCAAACCATTTTTAAAGTGTGTCATTTACATCAACATTAGGTGAATAAGTGCCTCTTGAGGCACAAACATGCATTACACATTATGTCTTCATTCATGAATGATACTTTGTACATACCTTTTCATATTTATAACACCTTGCTTTCACATTTCACATTCCATAATGTCTACCATGCATTCATATGGGTGGCCCTTTGCATTAGCATAATTTCTAAATTTATAATAGCATATTGCATTCTCATGTTTTCTTACATAATGCCTAATATTTATCCATTGTACACATGCATAAAGGTAGTTTTTCAAGTTCATAACATCTTGCATTTTCATGTCACTTTGCATTTTTTTCCTCCTCTTATTCTAAGATAAAAATAAAAACAAAAAAATATAGGCAAAATCATCTTTTTTTCCCCTTCATATTCTAATATAAAAATAAAAAATCGAAAATAATGGCAAAACAACCGCGACACCCTTATAGGACTCGTGCTAACCAAAAGATCATGGAAGATTGAGAAAAGGATCAAGCAGGAATGAAGGCTGATATAAACCAATTAAAGGACCAAGTGAATCAAATTTTGGAGATCTTAAAAAATCTGAGGACCACGAATGATACTTTCCCCTCTCAAAGCAAAGAGCAAACCTTTTCTTATCCTCCAAAATTCTATCCTAGAACTCATGCTAACCCTCTAGTATGTATGTCGAAACATAGTGTACACCAACAATGACGAGGAATCCAAGCGCAACCCTTTCCCTTACATGATCTTCCTCTAGGTCATTGTAGTAGAAATCAAGTTATACCTACCACTCATAACATTAATAAGGCTATTCTCCAAGTCAATGCCCAGGATCATACTTAGGCTCAAGATCATACTCAGACTCATGTTCACACATCCGACAAGATGTCTTCAATAAGTAAGGGAAAAGGAAATAAGCTTGAAGCAACTCAAGTTACTAGGAAGGCAAAGGATTTGCATATAACAATAGGAGAGGATTTTTAAGTGAAAACTACACCTCATACTCTTGTACAAGGGATAACAAATAAAGATGTCAGTACGATAAGTAAGCTAGAGATCTTAAAAGAGAGATCGAGAGCCATAGAAAGCGAAGGTCATTGTCAAGGTTTTCAACAAGGGAGATTTAGTCACGCCTGTTCAAAACAATCATAGAGGAAAATGGATTCCAAATTGTGAAGGGCCTTTTGTGGTAAAGAAGTCATTTTCTGGGGGAGCTTTGATTCTTACCAAAATGGACGGAGAAGAATTACCTTTTCCAGTCAATTCTGATGTGGTCAAGAAATACAACGCTTGAAAGAAGTCCCTAATTCTTAGGATTTGCTTTATAGCCAAGTGGCATATGTTGTGTTTCTTTCTATCATACCAATGAATATTTGCCAATATATATCACCAATCTCGTGTCTCATAGAACACATTTTACGTCATATATTTTGACTTCCCGGAGCTTTATTTTTCATATAAATGAGTTCTACAAGATCTTGGTTGAATCGAGTTTCAAAAGGTGTCGCAAAGGTAAAGAAAATAAAATAAAATAAAGAATAAACAAATTTGTATCTTGGGTTAATTCTCTATCTTAAATCATCAAATTCATTATAAAAAATATAGATAAGTTAAAAAGAGAATAATGTCTTGGAATGTCATGTTTCTTCTTGGCCTAATGTTTTAATTGAGGAGAAAGAGCGTGATGTTTTCTTCCAAATATTTACATGCATGTCTCCTGAAATCCTTTAGCCTTCTTCATTTCCTAAAACAAATGAATCTTTTCTGGCGATTTTTGTGTCATTACTAAAACAAAATCTCATATTGGGGCAATTCTTTATGCCTTTGCATTATGCCACCTCTAAAAATAAAGAATCCTTAACCTGAAACCTCTCCCTCAATGAGTCAAAATTGGGGCAATTTTTGTTCGTTCCACTCTTGCACTCATTGTAGTTTGTCCAACTGGGGCAACCCTTTCTTCATTGTACATCATATTACCCTTGAGTTAGATCAATCCATATTCGTGCACCATTCTTTAATCTTATAGTTCACCATGGGTAGTCAAAATTGGGGCAGATTTGGTAGTTTTTCACCTTGGTATTGAGGAGTATTTGGCTACATTTTTCTCTACAGACCCATTCTTGTCACACCCGTATCCTCATATTCTTGTGACTACATTTTTTGGGATCATTGATGAATTTACCCCATAGTTTGAGTTCTTATCCCGAAAGTCAGGCAATCATTTAAACCAATTCATACACAATCTAACTACCTATGTTTCCAAAAATGCCAACTCGAGTATACATGAGAATTAAGCTTTTTGAAAAAAAGTCAATTTAATGACACCTCAATCATTGCACTAGCTAAAAAAAAGAATCATGATATTCCTGTGTTCTGTTCTCAAGATGATCAATTGAGTTTTTTTTTTTAAATGATGAGCTTACACTAATTTGATGATTGTATGAAAAATAATTGATACAAAATACATGCCTTTGTACATAAGAAAATGAAAAATAAGGAAAGGGATGAAATAGGACAAATAATCTTATTTTCTCCTTTCATTTCATGCATTCATGCATAGTATGTCTCATATATATACTACCACTCATGTTTTTTTTTTATGTTAAACTCTAGTTTTTAGTTGACCTTTTCACTAAAACTCAACTTCTATTGGCATTCATACTTTCCCTATTAGTTAAAGCCTAGCTTGTGTTAGTCTATACAATTTTACTTGCATTTAAAGTCCAGCATCTGACTGGCATCAGCTTTAAAAGTCCAACATCTGACTGGACCTGCATTTAAAGTCTAGCATCCGACTAGCATCAGCTTTAAAAGTCCAGCATCCGATTGGCACTTGTATTTAAAGTTCAGCATCCAACTGGCACCAACTTTAAAAGTCTAGCATCCGACTAGCACCTACATTAAAAGCCCAACATCCGACTGACACCTACATGTTTATTTTCTGCTAAAGTCCAGCATCCGACTAGCACCCACTATAAAAGCCCAACATCTAACTGGCACCAACATGTTTATTTTTTGCTAAAGTCCAGCATCCGATTGGCACCTACATTAAAAGCCCAGCATCCGACTAGCACCAGCTTTAAAAGTCCAGCATCCGATTGGCAACTACATTGAAAGCCCAACATCCGACTGGCACAACCATGTTTATTTTCTGCTAAAGTCCAACATCTGATTGATACCTACATTAAAAGATCAGCATTCGCCTGGCACCAACATGTTTATTTTCTGCTAAAGTCCAGCATCTAACTGGCATCTGCATTAAAATTCGAGCATCCGACTGGCACTAACATGTTTATTTTCTGTTAAAGTCCAACATCCGACTGGAACCCACTATGAAAGCCCAGCATCCGACTGGCACCAACATGTTTATTTTCTGCTAAAGTCCAGCATCCGACTAGCATCTACATTAAAGTCCAGCATCCGATTGGCACCAACGTGTTTATTTTCTGGTAAAGTCCAGCATCCGACTAGCATCTACATTAAAGTCCAGCATCCGACTGGCACCCCTTATGAAACCCAACATCCGATTGGCACCAGCATGTTTATTTTCTGCTAAAGTCCAACATCCGATTGAAACATAAATTAAAAGCCCAGCATCCGATTGGCACCCACTATGAAAGCACAGCATCCGACTAGCACCAACATGTTTATTTTCTGCTAAAGTCCAGCATTCGACTAGCATTTGCATTAAAGTTCAGCATCCGACTGGCACCAACATGTTTATTGTTTGCTAAAGTCCAGCATCCGACTGGCACCCCTTATGAAAGCCTAGCCTTCGACTAGCACCAACATGTTTATTTTGTGCTAAAGTCCAAAATCCAACTAACATCTACATTAAAAGTCCAGCATCCAACTGACACCAACATGTTTATTTTCTTCTAAAGTCCAACATACGACTAGCATCTGCATTAAAAGTCAACATCCGACTAGCACCAACATGTTTGTTTTCTGCTAAAGTCTAGCATCCGACTAGCACCCAAAATGAAAGCTCCGCATCCGATTGGTTTCAGCTTTAAATGTCCAGCATCTGACTAGCATTTCTACACTTTCTCTCTCTCTCTCTCTCTCTCTCTCTCTCTCACGCACACACACACACATTATAAGTCAACGTTTCCACAATTTGTTTAGGTCGTTACACCTAGCTTTTCTGTTTTCCTTTTCTTAACCCGAACAAAATTTGTGTTTCTATCTTTACTTACCATTTACTGTGACTCTATGAAAATAAATATTTTCATATCATCTCGTAAAAGTTAAGTAAAGAGGGGCAGCTGTCAACACTCAATTTCATCTGAATGACTAAATAATAAATAAAATAAAATATTTTTTTTAATAATAACCTTATTTTTCATATTTCCTAGACAATTAATTTAAATATATAATATAACATGACTAAACATTTTTTTAAATAAAAAAGTAAACAAAATAGAAAAATAATAAAGAAAAATATTTTTATAGTGAAAATAAGTTTTTAAAAGATAAACACAAAAAAAATAATGATTAAGAATAAAAATTAAAGAAAAACGTTTTACAATAAAATAATAATAAATTGAAAATAGAAAAATAGTTTTTAAATAATCAAAATAGTTTTATAAAATATATTTTAATTTATAAAAAATAATGAAAAAAAAAGATAACGGTAAAAAACTATAAAATATTGTTTTAAAAATATATATATATATATATATATATATATATATATATATATATATATTAGGCTAATAAAACAAAGTATTAAAAAAAATAAAGATATATATAGTTTTTTTTTTAAATTAGAAAAAATAAGAAAATTTCAAAATAAGTGGTTATATGTTACTGTTACTCAATTGCATCCTCCTTATACTCCCACAATCTAGATTCTCTCTCCATTTCTAACAATCTCCGCACACAATTAATATCTTAGACTATGCTAAAAAACAAAAAAAGGTCTCTTGATCTCGTAGTTTTTTTTACGTTCGTTCCTTGAGTTCTTTTTCTTTCTCCGCTTCATAAAAGAAAGGTTTTTTCACACGACACATAAGATATACATTTCTCCTTAATCCACCTTCATCTTCTTCCCAAGGAAAAATATCCTTTTTTGGATTTCACTCTCATCACCCTTCATTAACGATCATTCTAGAAAACTCACACTAAGGGATCAAACACCACGGTACCAAACACCAAGAAAAAGCACCTGAAAAATACTTCTTGGAGGGGCAAAGCCACTAAAACATAGAGCTTTGAGGAGATAAGAGAGATACACTTGCAAACATTGTTTTGATTTTGAAAAGCAAAAATCTTCAAACAGGTGTGAAAAAAATCCAGGTTTTTCTTTCTCCATTTATATTTAGTTGTGATATTTATTATTAGATCATAACACCGAACATATTGATTATTTTTTTCTCCCTTTTCCTTCTCTTACACTTAAGCTTGAACTCGTCATGGCATCGTATGTACATGTTCTAATTATCATTCCTTTTATGAAATTTTCTCTTTAATGTGGGTTGTTATGTCAAAAGAAATGGTTGGTTGTGTAATATACAAAATCTGGAATGGACTTTATTGCCATTAATATTATATGAAAGTTGCATATCTGTGTTGGCATAAAAGGTGTCAAAGAAACATAAACCTTATATGTATATATAAATCCTTGTATTTGGAAGCTTCTTTTGGTACGTTAGTTTATTAATTAAAATCTTTTATATTTTTTCCTTAATTTCTTTCATCAGAATGTGAGTGTTGATTTTAATGGCTAATATAATATGTTGCTTATATTGGATGTTTCAAAATAACGTACAAGATACACATTAAACATGAATATTGGAATAAAAAATTTTGAGATAGCTATTGAATAATAAATATGTCTAGGCATTAACCGAGAAAATTTTATTTTTGTTTGGTGATATTCCTTTCTAAAAGAGATATATAATATTTTACAAAAATTATCAATTATTTATTTTGTTTTTTTATATATATTTCATAACATTAATTATCATGTTGAACCTTGAATTTGCTTCATAATTAAAATTTTAAAATTCTCATTAATTATCATGTCGAGTCAAGTTAATAAAAAATAATATAAAGGAACTAATAATTGATTAAGCCCGACTAGTAATATATGAAATGAAATAAAGAAAAAAAAACGTTCAGTGAAAGAAAAAAGACCCATGTTTGTTTCTGTTTGCATTGCTATTTATGAAATCCCTTTATGATATTTGCAGCTTTAAGCTTCACATGACCAAATTACTTTGCACACCCTTATTTCTTATGTTTTGCATCTCCGTTCTTTTACTTTGTGTACTCTCTGTTTTAGTATTTGCACTCCTCTAATAATCATCAAAAATTTAGGTTCTTCACACCCGTGTTATGGTATTCATGCCTATACTTTCATGTAAAAATTGAAGATTATTAATTATCATGTTAAATCTTGGACTTACTTGATGATTATAATTTTCATTCGATTTGAATAAACTTTAATGATCATGTCAGGTCCTGGACTTGCTTGATAATCATTTTTCATAACTTTAATTATCATGTTGAGTCTCGGACTCGCATGAGAAACATTATTTTTCATAACTTTAATTCTCATGTCAAGTCTCGGACTCGCTTGATAATAATAATTTTTCATAATTTTAATTATCATGTCGAGTCTCAGACTTGCTTGATAATCATTTTTCATAACTTTAATTATCATGTCGAGTCCCGAACTCGCTTGATAATAATTATTTCTCATAATTTTAATTATCATGTCGAGTCCCAAACTTGCTTAATAATCATCTTTCATAACTTTATTTATCATATCGAGTCCTGGACTTGCTTGATAATAATTATTTTCATAACTTTAATTATCATGTCGAGTTCTAGACTTGCTTGATAATCATTTTTCATAACTTTAATTATCATGTCAAGTCCCAGTCTCGCTTGATAATAATTGTTTTTCATAATTTAAATTATCATGTCAAGTTCCGGACTTGCTTGATAATCATTTTTCATAGCTTAAATTATCATGTCGAGTCTAAGACTCGCTTGATAATCATTATTTTTTATAACATTAATTATCATGTGGAGTTTCAAAATCGCTTGATAATCATTATTTTTCATAATTTTAATAATCATGTCAAGTCTCAGACTTGCTTGATAACCATTATTTTCATAACATTAATTATCATGTTGAGTCTCGTACTCGCTTGATAATCATCAGTTTTTATACTTTTTAATTATCTTTTTAGGTCCCTAACTAGCTTGATAACTACTTTTTACAACATACAAAATCTCTAATACAATTTGAGTTTACAAACCCTTCCATCTTTTTCAAACAATTTTTTTATTCTATTCTAGAACTATGTGATCCCTGATTCTCTATTCGATTGGAGATACGTAGGAGCAAGGTCAATCATTGTCGGGTTCACCTTCCAAAAATCATATCTTTTATAATATATTTTTTTATCTAAAACTACGTGATCCCTGATTTTCCATTTTTGAATGGAAATACGTAGGAGCGAGGTCAAGTTCTTGTCAGGTTCACCTTAAAAATATTAAAATCTTTTCAAAATCATTTTCTGTAGTTTTTCATTTAGAACTACACTGGAATGGCTGGTACAAAGTCCTCCAGCTTTTCATACTTTTGGAGAACTTTCAGCTATCAAGGAGACGAAAAGCTATGTGAAGTAAAAGAAGAAAAGGTCGCCGACTGCTACTAAGAACCTAACAGAACTTTTCAAAATGTGGGTTCCAACAGAGTTGAGGACCAACTTCGACTTTC
>Ga0209589_1011319_pt1 | contig 12612 bp, 6 predicted proteins | sample CowpeawhiteBW_FD_187525 | JGI IMG/M metagenome (GOLD analysis project Ga0209589, IMG submission 187525) | Root nodule microbial communities of legume samples collected from California USA - Cow pea white BW (SPAdes) (version 2) | ecosystem: Host-associated > Plants > Roots > Nodule | place: USA...
CTTGCTAATTTTGTGAGGCGATATTATACTCTTATTTAGCTGTTATATATATATATATATATATATATATATATATATATATATATATATATATATAAATAAGATAATGTCAAGGAAGAATAATAAAAAGATAAAGATCACACAAATTTACATTCATAGTTTGATTATATTGAATTAAATTGTTTAACAAAACTTGATAAATCATAGTTAGAAATGTATTTGGCATGTAACATATAATACTTTATAAATATTCTTGAAAACTTATCAAGAAGAACCACAAATAGATATATAAATTTACTATATTACAACACCAAATCTAGGTGTTACAAATTGTCAGAAAGTTTTAGGTGAACTCGCCTACTAGTAATTACTCACAAGTTTCATTTGGTACAAATTTGTTCCATTCCCCATAGCTTTCATGTAAAGGGATATTTCAAACCTATGTATTCATTGCAAGATATTAACCTCACTTTTATTCATTGGTTATTTTGGATTCTTTATTTGCTATTTAATCTCATCTCAAATATGATGCTATGCACAATTAATTAGTCATCTTTTACATAATAAACACATAAGTTTGATTTTAACAAATTCATTGGTCTAACTGCCTTTTTTGCAATATGCTATTATTAATCAATTCTAAATAACTTATGACTAAGATATTTTTTTGAATGTTTTAATTTTAAAAAATTACATTAATTACAAATTTAAAAGCTATATAAGAAAAAGTAAAGGCTTCATAACACGAATGGAGGGCCAAGAAACCTGCAAATATTCCTTAAATTTCCTTTATTGAAAGCTAGACAACTAAGTGCATACTATTTGTTTCTCAACTGAAAAATATAAAAATATATACGTTATTAGCATAAAACACACGAAAGAAAATATTGATAGGAAAACATAAAGTTTTGATTTTAGAAAAGAAAATTAACTCTATTTCAAAATTAAAGTGTTGTCTTGGTCTGAAGGTAACCAAACACTGTGTCATTTAGTTTAGATGAAAAATGAAAAAAAAAATAATAATAAGAAGAAGTTTTAGATTGTTTAGTTTTTCTTACATTGAATATTTAATGAGATTTCCGTATATGAATTTTGGTAGTGAAGAGCAACAACGACAACCATCACACAAATATATACACGCACATAGCCACATCAGAAACGTAAGAATCTATATCTAGTACATACAATCATTAAATAACATAAATATATAATAATTTCATCTGAATCTCACTTCATAATAACCATTATTATATTTAATTCTTAAACTAACAATGACTTAAATCTCCAAAAAGTATTTCTTGAATGAAATTGCCTCACTTGATTGGCTTGATGTGACTCCGGTCTATCCACTCAAACTGTGTAGTGTAATGTCACTTGAGCGAAAATTTATATCCTTTCATTGTTTGATCGAGTGATAAGTTCAAATAAAATATACATTACTCTTAAATTCCTCCCTTCTCAAACTACAATTTATATTTATCAGCAAATTTAATTGCTAGTTTTTGTTAATGAAAATTTAATCCATAATTTTTTCTATCTTTTCTTGTGACCCCTCAAATTAATCTTATTCCAAATGTTAGTGGAAGAAGTTGAACTCACCATTTTTTTCACTTTTTTTTTTCAATTTTTACTATTAAACCAATCTTATAGCTTCCTAAAACTACAATATATAAATTCAGTGATATCCGATTGTAAAATAATAGAAATAAAAGTAGAGTGACCTAAATTAATCATTATTAAAGTGAGAAGGTTATAAATATCTAATCTTTGCTTGAGATTTTGCTCCTAACCTGACGCTCAAGCGAAGAATCCAAAACACAATAATTTTTGCATAAAGTTTCAAACTCACCCAAATCAAAATTCAACCAAATAACCATTGTAATAAGTTGAAAACACACTTTTATACTCATTAAAAGCACTAATTTATTAAAACAATTAACAATACTCATTTTAAGCCTTTTAAGCCATTACCTAGCTTAAAAGTTCATATAACCATCCAAGTCAATTCAATACATAAATCATCAATTCAATATAATAATAATAATTATAATTAAATCAATAATTTAATATAGCTTGACATCTTATCTAAAAATTGATTATGATCTAAGTGATGATTACAAAAGTTGAAGTTTTATCAAGATCTATATAACCAAACCGTAATAAATTAAGAAATCACTGTTCAGTGCGAATACAAATTTAAATTAGGAGGTGTGAGGATTTGGAAGTAGTGGCAATGTTAATTAGTGAAATTAGTATTTTTTTTTTCTTAAAATAGATAAATATATGAATGTGATAAATACTTTTTTGGTCTGTAAGTTTAGTTAACCAATTCTTTTTACTATATATAATAAAAAAGTAATTATTGATTATAAAAAAATAATACTTTAAATAATAATTAATTTATTAAAATTGTAAATTTTCTAATTTACATGTTGAAACTCATTAATTAATTAATAATAATAACAATGTTATATTAAAGTTACCAAATAACTAATTTAATACCATTAATTTTTGAATAAAAGGATTAGGAAAACATGGTGGACTATCACAAAATCTTGTTTGTAATTAACTAATAACTATACGAAAATACCAGAAACGTTATAAGGCAATAATTAAAATATATAATCTTTTACTAATGTCTCTCAAATACCGTAGAATATTATCTTAGAAACGAAAATATTGCAATGAAATTGAACCCCACAGGTTGAGAAGATCATTGTCCTTTGATCAGGGTTTCCCTGTCACGGTCCACAAAAAGTTCGTGGCAATTTATTTCGAGTTTTGGGTTGTTCCCTAACCCATTTACAACCCAATGTCAACTTCGTAGTCTCTGTGACACCATGTGCTCTCTACAATCAATGCTCAATCTTCTCTCCTTCTACCTACGCGATACTCTTTCCTAAGATATCATTCTTTTTAACTGCATGCTGTCAACTTTCTTTCAGCTACCTAACTTCGTATACATTAATTCACCACTCAAAAATTTATTTCAAAATTACCGTTTTGGACTTCCACCATTCTAACTTCTCCTCTTTATTTTATCACTCTACCATGTCCTTCTGAATTATAGGATCCCACAACAAAACTAACAATGTTGAGCCAGTGCAGTCGCTGTTGCCATGATTGTGGAGTCGGAAATTAAGTATATAAAGAGATCATACAATTAATATATTTTCTGTCGATAAAAAAAAGGATATAAAGAGATCGCCAATGTCATCCTTGGATGTTATGATTATGGAAACCTTTTGTACATTGAACCAACTTAATTGTGCATCTGGTTCTTCAACTCTCGGCCATTACCAAAACCAAAAAAAAAAAGTTGGTAAAATGAAATGGAAAGTGTTAGCATATGACATTTTTTTTTTGTTTTATGTTGAATTGATAGAAGATAAAAAGTCTTTTTTCGAATATGTTTTGTTACACTCTCCTTTTCTCAAGAGAGATATGAATATTATTTTGTGCACTCCTCTTCCCTGATATAACCTCATACATGATACTTCCACCAACCGCAATCATTGACACATGTGACCTCAATTACTTATGTATTTTTTTTGAAATATTTTTTTATAAAATTGAAATTATTTCTTCTTCGAAATTTTAAACCAATTGTAATCCACATCTTAAAAAATTTGTGTATTTAGATATTTTAATCAAAATTTGTTAAATTTATTTGATGTTTCAAATGTGTTTCTCAATCAACGTTGAAGTGACAATATGTCAAATAGTATAAATAACTCAAATGTTATCATGAAACGTATTTGAAACGTTAATAAAATTTAGTTAAAAAGACAAAATACACATATTTCTAAAGTTGAGACTAAATTTAGTTGAAGTTTCAAAGAAAGATTAATTTTAATGTTTAATAAAAATAAGGGACAAAAACATATTTAATACATTTTTTATGTGCAAAATTGAAATATTTCAAATACTTTTGTGTAATATAAATTTTGCAAATAAAAAAATAATACTTCACCTTTTTTTAAAAAAAATCTATAAAAGTGTGTTATCGTTAGAAAAACTACGGCTAAACATTTACCATCCCTCTAATAATAAATTACACCATTTTTTTCCTCTTCTTAATAAAGAAAGGTGATTAAACTACAAAAATAATAATTTTTAGGTAGGGTTATATTTGGTCTTTTTTTGGGAGTTTTAACCCCTAATGTGCTGGTGGTTTACAAAATCCCCAGTACTACCTACGGTTTCAAACTCCTGATATTGTCTGGGTTTCAAACCCACAGTACTGCTTAGGATTGCAAACCCCAGTACTATCTGGGGTTTCAAACCCCTAGTACTGCCTGGGGTTTCAAACTCTCAGTATTGTTGGGGTTTCAAACCCTTGGTATTATTTGGGGTTTCAAACTCCCAGTATTGTCGACAATGCTTATTATGGCATTGAACTTTACCATATGTGTGTTTCATTAATTTTATTGTAATGCTAAATGTGTAATTGAGACACTCTAGCTAACATAAGTGACTAAGTTGTTTCATGATCCATTAAAGTAAATACATTTACATCTTGCTTCATCACATGTGGATCTGAAAAATGGATCATCTTTACTCTTCAATTCTATACTTGTGCTACACCATTGATTATATACTTCAGATATACACACATTGCATACATAAAGTTTTAGATAAACCCGGTACTACTTGGGGTTTCAAACCCCCAATACTACCAGTAGTGCTTATTATGGCATTGAACTGTACCACAATGTGTTTCATTAATTTTATTCTAATGCTAAAGTTGTAACGGAGACACTCTAGCTAACGTAAGTGACTAAGTTATTTCATAATCCATTAAAGTAATACATTTACATATTGCTTCATCACGTGTGGCTCTGAAAAATTGATCATCTTTACTCTTTTATTTTATACTTGTGCTACACTATTGATTCTATACTTCAGATATACAAACATTTCATACATAAAGTTTCTAAAGTTCATTTGTATTTTAAATGGGTCATGTAATTATTTCTTAATTTTTTAAATCTACTATGCTATGGTAGTGACATCCATTGTAGTTAAGTGGGTGTTGTTCTACAATTTTGTGTTACATTAATGGGTCCAGTAATAAAACAATGTTAAAATTAGTTTAAAATTGCATAGATAGTTTGTGCACATACTCTCTAATGAATTAAGTTTTCAATAGTTGCAAGATCTAAAAAATCGGTTACAGAAGCCCCTAAAACAAACGGAGAGTTGTAGTACAAGACACATTGCAACAAACAATATGGAGAGTGAAACGGGAAATAGAGAAACCATAAAAAAAGAACAGCACAACCAAATCATTTAATTCATGTGCATGAATCAGGTAAAAATCTACAAAATATAATAATATAAATAACACGTCAGATGAGGTAAATAATTATATTTTATTAATCACTGCATTAATTGTTTGTTGACGCAATTGATTAACTTGAGCGTTGAAGTGTCTTCTATAGACACAACCTCACCCATTGTTAGGAGGATGAGTATCCAAGAAAAGAAGGGTGAGTACATAAAGATTGAAATTCGGCCGTGTTTGTGGAGTGTTCGCAAAATATATTTGATTTGTAAGAAAAAAAATTTAATTACTCGGATGGTCTAGCGGTGTGTCTATTTGGTATTCGCTCTTAAAAAAGTCTCAATTGCGTCCTAAGTTTTGAAAAGTGTCTCAATTAGGTCTCTTCTAGAAAAAATTATTAACATCGTTAATGACATGCTATGTGTCATTCTCTAGTTTTTTTTAATCTTTTTAAAAAAAATCATATTTTTTTAATTTTAATTTTCTTTGCAAAAACCTTTTGTTGTCACGTGTCAAGTTTCCTGTGTGATACGTGGCATTGTCAATGCCACATAGCAGAGCAATGCTATGTGTCAGTGTCATTGCCAAAAGTCATTCTATTTATTTCGATTTAGTCCCATATATGTCTCTTTTATTCAATTTAGTCCTCACTTTTGTGTTTGTAATTCAATTTTTTCCTAATTTTTTTTAATAATTGAAATTTATTTTTTTAATCCATTTTTTATAACATTAAAACTAATTAAGTATAAATATTTTTACAAAATTAAGTACTGATATTTATATTAAATTTTAGCGATAAAAGAAATTATTTACAAAATATGGATTAATAATATACAATAATGTAATATGTTAAAAATTCATTTTTAATAAAAAATATTACTATAACATTTATACAAATTGTGCCTTCCTGGACGGAGAAGATATCCAATAAACTGAGGTATTCAATAGACCAAGGAATTAGGTGACAATTCAAGTCAAAAAACATGTCTCCAATGGGCCGAGGTATCATAGAAATCTCCGATAGACCGAGGTATCACAAGGACTCTCCAATAGGCTAAGATACTAGAGATATTTTGAGAATATTACAAGATTTTAATAACCAACTATTTTATCTTTGTAACCTACTTTCGGTAAATATAAACCGATGTATGAAATGTTATTAATCATCATGTATTTTCTTTTAGGTAGATAGGTTTAGGTATACCTACAAATTTGTAACCGATTTACCTATAAATAAAGCATTAACTCCCATGGTCAAGGGACATATATAACTATTTTGGCATAAGTGCTATTTCTGAAGGTTGAGATACTTATTTATTTTTGTTTTCAGGTTAAGGTTCATTCAGACCTTTGCTGAAACACCTATAATAAATTTGGTCTAGAATTGGAGTGAGACAATATTGCTCTATTTTGAAAAAAAAAAATGAGTGACTATATTGCTATATTAGTATAACATTTTTTTAACACTAAATTTTAATATAAAAATCAATAATTAATTTTATAAAAATATTTATACTTAATTATTTTTAATCTTATAAAACATATATATATATATATATATATATATATATATATATATTTCAATTATTAAAAAAATTGGATAAAATTGAATCAAAGAGATAAAAATAGAGACTAAATTGAATCGAAGGCACGTATATGAAGACTAAAGTGAAATCAAGATAAATTTGTCTTATCGTGGCATTGTTCTACCACGTGATACTGATAATGTCATGACGTGTCACATTATAGACTTTGACATGTGACAACAAAAAATTTTGCAAAAAAAAATATTATAAAAAATTAGAGAATGACATGTGTCAAGCCATTGACGATGTTAATTTTTTATTTTTTGAAAAATATTTAATTGAAATATTTCTAAAAATTGAGATTGACAATTTTTAGAAGCGAATATCAAATTGAGAAACATTTACTCTCATGGGAACCATCTTAATAATTAAAAAAAAAACAAAGAGAACTGAATTCTCAATGCTGGATTTAAATATTAAAGAAGGAATATATTTATTTGAGCGAGTTATTTTAAACAGTTTTATAATGAGAGAATAAAAAAGTCTCAAATTATCATATTATACACACAATCTTCCGCATGATCTCAAATCAATCGCCAATCAAGTCATCTCACAAAACTTTTCGCCGCGACTGTGAACGCTGCACCTCATCCAGACTAAAGGGGGCAAAGGTTGGAACAAATGCAATTGAAAAGACATTCCATTTGATAAATTTAGTAAGAAAAAATGGTTAATTATGTTTTTCGTCCCTCAAGTATATTGCGATTTTGTTTTTAGTCTCCCAACTATCGTTTGCTCCAATTTGGTCCCTTATGTTTTGAAACGATCGGAAATGGTCCTCATTTTTGGACGCCGTTAGTTGTGTTTGACACATGACAAACGGACTGTCACGTCTGAATCCCGTTTTAAGCTGTGTAATAAATTTTATGTTTGGTGCACGTGTTAATTAAAGATGAAGAGAATGAAATAAGAGAGGGGTTGAAAGAAGTTTGAAACCCTAAAATTTAAAATTCAGAATTGGGGCTTCGTGATGGTGAGGAAGTGTTCCAATTTGAAAGCATATTGTGTTACTCTTCGGACTTCTGAAAGCGAACCTTGGTGTGTTCATTTTTCTCAGAATAATAGCAGTAACCAAATAAATCTTACTACTGGGTGGAAGAGTTTTGTAGAAGATAATAACTTGGAACTACGAGATGTATGTGTTTTTTGTTGATCTGATTTTTGTTGGTGTTTTAGATCATTCAATTCCTGAATGCAATGAGAGGGAGTTAGAGAATTACTTCAGTGTCTGCATCAAACCTACAGATTTATATACTATGGTAGAATTAATTAGAATCAAATTTTAGAAATGCAAACTTTTTCTGTGCATTATGCAGAATCTTCCAAGGATTTTCTTCAAACACCATGATATTCTTCATTCAAATGAAGTGACCCTACAAGTTGGGGAGAGAACATGGAAGGTGAAGATAGATTCTTATTGTAAAGTCTCATGTGGTTGGTGTGTTTTTATCAGAGGAGGCGAATTGAAGCCTGGAGATGTTTGTCGCTTCGAGTTTATTGATAAGAAGAAGATTGTGTTTCAACTTACCACCACGAAGCCCTTCTGAAATTTAAATTTTAGGGTTTCAAACTTTTTCCAATCCCTCTTTTATTTCATTCTCTTCATCTTTAATTAACTTGTGCACAAAACATAAAATTTATTACACAACTTAAAATGAGATCCAGACGTGACAGTCTGTTTGTCAGGTGTCAAACACAACTAACGACGTCCAAAAATGAGGACCATTTTTTATCGTTTCAAAACATGAGGGACCAAATTGGAACAAACGTTAGTTGGAGGACTAAAAACAAAATCACACAATACTTGAGGGACGAAAAACATAATTAACCCTAAGAAAAATAAATGATAATTAGCATAAATTTCTCTCAGAAATCAGTTTCCGGAACCAAAGAAGAAAAATTGCAACCTCTCAAAGAATCAATGAAACCCATCAGTTGTCTGTTCTAAATACAACATTCAGAAAACTCTTATAAATTATCTTATATACAAATTAATTTTAACTTACAAAAAATAATTTCAGTTTTTTATAAATTTTTTAATAATTTTGTTTTTTCAAATACCTCGATATGATTGAAATATACATAAACTCACGTTCATAACTTCTAAAATACATATTGGACTTTTTTTTGTGTGTGTCGAAGAACATTGTTTATAAACAAGTTTGAATTTTGGTCTAAACTCTTGGAATGAATCTTAATATTGCATATCTGTACGAGGTTGTTGTCGTTTTGATGAAGGCTTTCCATCTCTAGAGAACAAAGACATGGAAGAAGTGACACCCAGTGTATAACCTTCTATTATTCAGGATATCACAAATAACATTAAAACTATCAATTAGAAAGCCAAAAAGCAGAGAGGGTAATTTGGAAGAGACAGAGAAAAAAAGAAATAAAAAAAGAAGATATTATCACTGGCATTGGTGTTGGCCCCATGCTCTCTATGTTTGTGATAAAACTTACTTGGTTGAGTCGCAGAGAAAGAGGTGTGGAAGGTGAAACATGGTCTACCTGTTCCCTCATTAGAGCTTCCCTTAAAGTCATTTTGGTCTTGTTCTTTTTTCTGTGAAGATGATCTATGAGAGAAGACGTGCTGATATTGTCGACAAAGATTGTCTTTTCTAAATAGTTTCTGATATCCAATTAATGGAGGATGGCTCCATGTAAGCGTATGAAAATGGTTCACTCCATGAAGAAGGACCCACCATTTTTACGCATGTTACCACGCCTCTTGCATTGAGTAAGCCATTTTCACATGCTTTCATGGAGTTATCTTCCATTAATTATCACCAGATACTATTTTCGAAAAGACAATTCCTGTGGACAATGTATGGTTAACAGTACAAATTAAGAAAAGTTCAGGATGTACACCTTTGTCTGTTAAAACCATGGCAATTGCTTTGCAACTTGTCCTGAATCATTTAAGACATGCACATTGTGCATCGATGAATAAATATGCCAAAATCACTCCATCTATTCTTTTCTAGTCTTTGTCAGGGAGAAGAAAGGGTTTAAAACTAAACCTAATAAAAAATTAACATAAATTCAACCGGAAGTTCCACCGGCAGCAATATTTTGTACTCAATAATTTGATGACTCAAGTAAATCTTCACCTTTAACAGGGGCTATAGTTTCAGTTAAAAAATCTTCATTTCTGGTTGTCCCTTATATGTTTGCTCTAAACTTTTTTCAAACCAAAAAAAAAAAAAATACTGAATTTAGAGATTACGAAATGGGTGAAGACCAATTCCGAAAAACAGGTAAGTAGTTTTTTTATGTACTTTTGTATTTGTTTCAGCACCTGATATTAAAAGGTACGGGTGTCTTCCTTCTTTAATCAATATAGGTATCTATTTATATATTAAAATAATATTATGAACGAGTTAAAATTAGTTTTAATGAATCTTTTAACTTTCACAAAAAAACATGTGATTTATTAAGCACATACTAGTCAATATAACTAATATATATATATATATATATATATATATATATATATATTTAGAATAACTATTTATTGAAGATCAGTTTTAAGTTTAAACATAGAAACTAAAACTTCTTATGGGTTTTGTTTGACTACTCAAATATACATATTATTTAACAATCTTCTAAGCAATCTTATTAAAACCAATTTCAGAAGGTAGATAGAAGACTAAGAAATTATAGAGAAAAATAGTTTAGAAAGAATGACTGAGTTTTATAAATAAGTAACTATATGAGCTCTATACTATGAGATTAATGTCATGATGAAGCATTAATGTCATCACATTTTTGTATGTTTGGTTTGTAATGAAATAGAAACTAAGACGATTTCAGAAACCAAATCTACACTAATCATGATGATGACATGATAATTGCTTGGACCTGACTCCCTATGGTGGTATATATTATGATTGTTACTCAATTGTCCTTTTGCAGAATTATATGGTATAACACAACAATGTTTTAGGAGCTTACAAAAGTCATTTACATTAAATAAGGGTTGGTCAAATGAGTCTATTGTAAGTGATTCATACTGTGCTCGCATAAAAAAGTTTATAATTCCAAAACATTAAAATACAATATATTTAAATTATTTGTAATTTTTTTATTTGTCAAATATTTCATCTGAACAGAGTAATCTTACACTTTTATCTTCTTGTTTTAACAAAATTATTAAATTTTTCTTTTAAAATAAAATTCCATTTTAAATTGCAAATTTTGTGATTAAACGTCACAAAAAAATTAGTCAAATTTAAATATTTAAATAATATTCAATAATTTTTTGTCAATATATATGTGTATAAAAAAAACTGAAAATTTGTAAAAATTTAATTATTTTAATAAAATTTAAATTTTATTGTTTTAATTGTTTGAAATATCTTCTAACAAATTTTAAATTTCAATTTTTTTGCTATTTTTTCATCCATTAAGCAATGTTACTTAAATAAAAAATTTATTAAATGGATAAATATATTTTTAGTTCATAAATTTGGATGTAAAATTAAAATTTGTTCTCTATTTCAAACTTTGATATATTTTGATAATTAAATTTTAAAAATAAATAAATATAACCATTTTAATCATAACTTAAATGTTAATATAAAACATATTTTACACGTAAAAGAAATATAATTAAATTAAAATAATTATATTGACTCATATTTTAAAAGTTTAAGGATTAAAATGTATCAAAATTTTGAAAAAATAATAAATTCTAATTTTAAATTCAAATTTAAATACTATGAGTTATATAGTTAACTCTATTAAATAAATGAATTGTTTTTTTTAGTTACCTCATCTTAAAGAACTTTGCACCATCATCGAATTGACCCAGCTCGGACCAGCGGCACTACACGAGACATACCGTCTGATAAGAAAACAATTGAACATAAAGCAGTGCAAGCTCTCTTTGGTGATTCCCTAATAAAGGGGAAATTAAGCAAATAAGATTAATGGTTGAAAGTTGAGAGAACGGGCCAATGGAGTACAAAAGTGAAGAGATAAAAGGTTTTATCGTAGTTTCCTTAGAAAAAGACTTCCGGAGACAACCATTTTTTAAGGTCAAATCAATGGTAGATCTTCAGGTCAAAATTTTGGAAGCGTTAAAATTTTGGTTGAATTATATTTTTAGTTTATTTTTTTGTTTAAGATGTTTATCTAGTTTTTTTAAGTTCCAATTTTTTAAAAATTAATGTATTTTGATCTTTATTGTTAAATGTTAATTTTTTTTTTGAAACGAAAGAAAGATTTTTCATAAAAAAGTGACATTAGGATTATATCAATTATACCACCCAATCAAACAATCATCCTTATTTACAACTTCAATTTTGATAAAAAATTTGATTCAAGAAATTTAACGAAAATGAAAAAATTACATTCTTTTTTCAAAAATTAGAACAAAATTGAAACAAAAATAAATAAAAAAATAGATCAACTTGATATTTTCGAACGAAAATAGGAACCAAAAGAGTAATCTCAAAATTTTTACATAAACTAGTAGAAATATCGTATTTTCTTTTTTCATGATAACAAAAAATAATAAAAAATTATGATTATTGTTATTATTATAATTATAAAATTAAATATAAATCATTTTTATAATTTTACTATAATTAATTTTCATTTATAAGGATTAAGTTTAAAAAAATCAAATAAAAAATGGTTAAATTACACAAATAATTATTTAAAAAATAATATTAATAAAATAATTATTTTTATTTAAAAAATTAAAATATAAAATTAAAAAATAAATGTGAACAA
>Ga0209589_1011322_pt1 | contig 12610 bp, 8 predicted proteins | sample CowpeawhiteBW_FD_187525 | JGI IMG/M metagenome (GOLD analysis project Ga0209589, IMG submission 187525) | Root nodule microbial communities of legume samples collected from California USA - Cow pea white BW (SPAdes) (version 2) | ecosystem: Host-associated > Plants > Roots > Nodule | place: USA...
TTAGTATCTGTCTCACAATTTTTTTTTTCAACCACTCAAAAGATATAATTATCTCATATATCTTACGGTATCTGCAAAGATACCAGAGAACAAAATTCTTATGGTCCAGATCATCACTCACTTCATGCTTAAGTAAAGAAAAATTTAATTAATACAATCCACTTGCATAATACTGACCCATAAATAGACATCATGATTCAGTAACAGTGGCAAGACACTGAAATTACAAATGAATTCATACATGCACATAGAACAATCCAAAACCATGTGCAATTTCGATAAACACCCAATTAATTAAACACAAAATGTGTAACAGAGAAGCAATTAATTCATTTAAAAGACAACTCCACAAAAAAACAACTGCGAGACCATTGTGTGCCGCTCGTCAGGGAAGAAAGAGTTGCGCGTAGGCCAACACGAGAACGATGCAGTCGCGACCTGATCGGGAAGACGAGCCACCGTCATAGCGAAAACAACCAAGTTGCCTCCCGCTGGCATCGAACCACCATGATCGCGAACTCTAGACGACGAAGCCACCACATAACTGGTGCGAGCTGCGAAACCAGGACGGCGCTCGCGAAGCACCCTCACCCTCACGAGAGAACGAGGATCGCCGCCTCCATTATCGACGACACCGGGAAAAGATTGGTTCGAAACTAGATTGGCCATGGAAAACCTCTAACGCGAGAAGAAGAAAATGAACCAGAGAAGAAATTGGTGATTTTAAAATTAGGGTTCCAAATAATTAATTGTTACCTTTTGTTAGGGTTTTTCCAAACAATTAGGAGTACAATAAAGTGGTACCTAATCTTTCAAATAAAATCAGTGGAAAATTAAAAATTGTTTACATGAGACGATACTGCTCTCTTCTTTGGTAGGAGGTTATGCTAGAACGTAGCTTACAAATGTGTTAATTACGTCATCTCATAAAACTGACTAATGAAATATCAATTTTATATCCTTACCTGCAGAGACTAGAGACCTCTCAACAAGTTTCTGAATACTTAAGTCCATCACAGACCGTTCATTGAACAATTCAACCCATCACGGATCGTTCATCAGAAACCCAATATGTATTATCCATAAATTAATAACAATTGTGCAATATAATTGATATTGACAAATAATATAATTTATTAATTAATTTTAATCCACATTAATAATAAAATAGAGAATAATAATTTTATATAAAATACAACACAGTGTCCTAAACTTGTGGCTTGGGCTAAAAGATGCATGCAAAGAGAGACTGTGTCCACTATTCTTCCTAATCAGAATGAACTTTACAATGCAGTTGTGGAAATGCAGAAGGAATACGAATCCAAATAGAGAAACTTCGTGTTATATACCTTTTTTTGAGTTTGTTTAGCTTGGTTTTGGGTGTCTTTAATTACATAAGATTGATAATGTTGAGAGATATATAAAGGGATTAAGATGAGGGCTATATGGATGTTGTTATATTTTGTTTTAAAGTTGTGCAATTATATTATCAATAAAATCTCATTTTATTAAGGAATCTAAGTTGTTGTTTTCTTTACTATCCAAAATCGAGTAAGAAAACTATATATAAAACCTCTTATCTACTCGTTGCATTTCTAATATCATCTTGTTGGTGGTGGCCTGCTCCTATACTTATTTGTCCTTCTTTCGTAAGTAATTTATCATAATTTATCAATGGATTTAACCGGTAAAAAGTTCATGAATAATAAAAGTTACAAGTTAATTTATTAAAAGAGTTAACTGCGGAGCAAGTTACCAACAAAAATATTTATTAATAATTTAAATTTAAAATTTATTAATAAAATTTGTTAATAAATTTATATTTGCTAAAAGATATATGTTTGTTGATAAAATTCCATAAATAATAATAAAAATTCCTATAGTGATAGAAAACTATACGTTGTGTCAGTTGCGCATCACAAACACAACTAATGTTGGTTAAACTCATCTTAAAATCAACACTACATATTAAACAATTATTATTTACATCGAAGAAACATACTCTAAAGTAATAAATTAATAAAATAAATTAAATTTCTCAAAACTGAACACTAGGAAGAATAAAGATTAAAATTTAAAAAAGATAGATCAAGCTGACATTCAACCAATAATATAAAAAGTTATTTATAGGGTTAAATATATTTTTGATTCCTTAACTTTTTGTGAAAATTGAAATTAATCCCTTATTATAACTTTGGTTCAATTTAGTTCCCAAATTTTAGAAATGAATAGATTTAGTTCTTTTAACAAAATTTTGTTAAGTTTCCTTAATGTTTCAAGTGCATTTCATGATAGCATTTGAGTTGTTTACACCGTTTATCATATTTTCGCTTCAATATTAATATTAGTTGGGAAACACATTTGAAATATCAAATAAACTTAACAAATTTGGTTAAAAGAACTAAATTCACGCATTTCTAAGGTTGGAGAACTAAATTGAACCAAAGTTTTGAGAGGGACTAATTTCAATTTTCACAAAAATTTAAGGGACAAAAACATAACCCAAATTAAAGCACGGGTTCACGTAATAAAAATTGAATCTGCCAAAATGTTTTGTTCAATTTCTCTCTTTCTTCTAGAACGCACAACACTTGAGTCCTTGCTTTCCAACTTCATCTTCAACCTCACGCATGCTGCCAACCATGACACTACTCACTCTCACTAACGGCGCCGATCACCACCATTACAAGGCTCTCTCAATCTCACGAAATCCCTAAAGCACAACAACCCTGTTGTTTCACATTTCCACCTTTGACCACCACTAACAACTCCATCACTATTAGAGTCATTGACCATCATCCACTACCAGTGCTACCTTTTTCCCTTGTACGAGGGTTATTGTTTTCTCCTCTCAAACGCATGACTAGAGACATCATCAATGGAAGACGTTACTGTCTTGCCGGAATGAAAGATTGCCATTCAAATGGGTGCTGCCACCACCATTACTATGTTTGTTGGTAACAACCTCTCATTCTCTTCTACTCCCCTAAACCCAATCATCTCTATTTAACTTTTAAATTGGTTGATTAATTATCTCATGCAAACCATTATGTCTAATTTTGTTCTTTTTCTAATAAGTTCATATAGTAATTATCGTACACAATCAATACAGAAACATAATAGTATAAGGAAGATAGAAATTGTGTACCTTGTTTATGTTTCAATTTTGTCTTTACTCTTATTGTAATCGATACTGATTTTGAATATCTTTGTTGTCTCCCTTTGATTTGCTTCTTGGATAATGATTCTAAATTGAATTGAATTATGGTATTGGAGATGAGTAATTATCACTAATGTGTGAATTATGGTGGATGAAGATGTAACTGTGTTCTGTGAATGAATTGTATAGATTGAGATCTTTTTCTCTTTGGATGTGAAAATGAGCGATGTTGGCCTTCAGGCGTGGTTATGGAAATGGTCTTTTTGAAATAAAAAAGAAACTAACAAGAAACTGTAATGTAATGGAAGTTTTTTTCTTTTCTATTTTTGTTTACTATTTTTTTAATATAAAAATAGTAAGAAATTGTCAAACCTCTTTACGTTAAAACCTTTTTTATTTATTTTTTAAGTTTAAACTTAATTAAAATAAAATAAATCTAATTTTTATTTTTAAATTAACACTGTTTTCAGTTTTTATTTTTTACTCCTATTTCTAAAAATTACTTAAACACCTTCTCTAATTTTTTTTAACAAAATTTAAAGAAACGTTTTTTTAATTAATTTTATCATTTTTTAAGACAATTTATTTTTACTCATTTTTAATTAACACTTCTTCTTTTTTATGTTTTGGAAACAATTTTATTTTTATTTACCCGGACGAAATTTGGTGTTGACAACTGTCTCTCTTTTCTTAGATTTTACTTTATAATATGAAAATTTGATATTTTCATTTTATTAGAGTAAAAGATAAGAAAAGACAGAAACCCTAATTTTGTGCGGGTTCTAAAAAAACTAAAGAAACAATGACAAACAAAATAGATACACCAATTCTATGAAGATAAGAAAATCAATAATCGTTCCATCGTAGAGGGCCTTCATGTAAACATAAAGAGATCAATGACCATTCCATCGAAGGAGGCGTTGATATGAAATAAAATCGATGACCATTGCCTCGTAGAGGGTCTTGATATAAACATAGGAAAATCATTGATCATTCCATTGGAGAGGCCCTTGATATAAAAGAGAATCGATAACCATTACCTCGTAAAGGGCCTAGATATGAACATAAGGGGATTCATGACCATTCCATTGGAGATGACCTTGATATAAACAAAAGGAGATCAATGAACATTCCATCAAATAGGGTCGTTAATATGAAAGAAAAAGAATATCAATGGTCATTTCATTAGAGAGGGCCCCGTTGATATAAATAAAAAGGAGATCAATGACTATTCCATCGGAGAGGGTCATTGATATAAACAAAAGGGAAATCGATGACCATTCCATCGGAGAGGGCCTTAATATGAATATGGATTTTGTTTTTGAAAGAAAATGAATGCATGATATCTTAACTGCATGTATAATATGAAAAGCGAATTTGTTTGTTTCTTTTCTCCTTATTATGAAATGCATGCGTACATGTTATGCATGAATCACCAAAGACCTTTGTGTTTTCATTTTTATTTTTCTCTTTTTTATTTCTTTTTCAGAGCTGAAGGTGTCAAAACCTTAATATGCTTAAATGTATGAATTTATGATGCAAAATTTCCATCAAAATCCACTAGAGCAGAATAAACTTTTTACAGCGCCCAATGTGCACCGGTTCATGCGCAAACGAGGCATATGAAGACGTAGTGACACTAATATAATTTTTTCGAACTTTTATGCATCGATTGTACATAGAACCGAGGCATAAACCGCCCCAAAATTTTTATTTTTTTCGTTGCTTTGATATTTTTAAACAGATGGCAGACTTTTATGCCTCGGGTCACATCTAACCGAGGTAGATAGATGTTTATGGCTCGGGTCTCTTATAACTGAGGCAAATAGATGTTTATGCCTCAGGTCTCGTATAACCAAGGCATATTTGATTGCTTTTCGAGTGGAATATGTCTCGGGTTGCATCTAATTGAGGCAGATAGATGTTTGTGCCTCGGTTTAAAATCAATCGCGCCACAGTTCATCTTCTTCGCGCGAACAACAACAATTTTTCTCTCTTCCATTTTCAAACGCAAGTTTCGTTGCAGAAACAAGTTTCACGCCCCTTCCTCTTCAACTTCTCGTGTCTTCCTCCTTAGTTTCTCGTCCAACTCCTTGATTCTTGCGAGCAACTTCACCTTCTCGCTCTCGCCGTCCTCCAATTTTGAAAACTCAGTGTTTTGCTTCTCTTCGACGTCTTTCAGACCGGAAACCTTGGACTGCACCAACTCCACGAGGTTCTTGTGTAGTGCCATGTTCTCGTTGACCTCGCGTTAGAGTTGGTCGATGCGACGCCATTTCTATGTCGCGTCAGATTTAAATTGAGGATAGAGTTGGGAGCAGAAGATGTACTCGATATGCCCGATGTGGTCCTTGGCGTCTTGAATTGAAGCGACGAGGATGGTGTTGAGACCGTCGGCATGGTTTGTGGTGCCGGTGTCGGTGAGAGGAAACTCTAACTTCGGAGAGGAAGCGTTGGGCACTCTGATTTGGGAGAAGGTTGAAGATGATAATGTGGCACACTATATGCCTCGGGTGTAAAACCGAAGCTAAAAGGTCAAAATAACCGCAATCAAATCCATCCCCAAACAAAACTAGGGCTTGGTGGCCAATGTAGAAACTGGGCTTGGTGGCCAACCAAAAGTAGGCTTGGGCCAGAAAAAATAGTGTTTGGGATAGACAAAACTAGGTTTTAAGAGTATATAGGTCATTCATATGAATGAAGAGGACCATCAATTTGAAAAATGTCATGGGTAACTTTTGTAATACTAATTTCTTCTGGAAAACCATTTGAACTAAGAAGCATGTTGCATGATTATGTTGACTCATTTTAGGATGATATGTTGACACATGTTATGATGATATGACATGTAAATGGTTATGCACTGTAGAATGCATGTTTATTATTTCAAACACAAGCATGTGGATCAAAACCCTGGTATGAACAAATGTATGATGAAAACCTTATAATGCCTTATCATTTTGACTCTTTTTTATGCATGTCAAAGTCAATTATTCTATTTGCAATCCTCAAACTCATTGTTATTTTCAATATTTCCTGAAAGTGAGGAATGTCACACATCATGAGGTGTAAGTTTAAAATTATTATATTTTTGACTTCCTCTTTCACAACATCAGTGCACAGGTGCTTGAATTCACAAGTAAGTGAAAGCTAGAAATGTTTGGAATGTGTTTGGAGGAGACTAGGATAGTCATGTGGGCATGTTGTTCCTCACACACTCCTCAAAGGAGATGTAATTTGTGAATGTCAGGGTAAAATCACAAAAGACACAAAAGCTACCCTTGTTTTTGCTTAGTGGGAAAAGGGTATGGGGAAATGGATCTATGAATGTCAAGGTGAAAGAGATTCATGTGAGACCAACAAAGTTGCCCTAGTTTCCTGGTATGGGTTTTATTCAGGAAAGGTAATGGATGTGGGAAGGATTGGCTAAATGGATTGCCCGAGTTGGGTTGATTTTCTTTCACTTACTTTGGCTAGTTAGCAGGGATTTCCCCTCTTCTTGAGACAATATTTTTTCCTGTCATTTTTCTCTTTTTTGTTTCATTCATTCATTTTTTACTTCTGCATTGGTAGCCATTTTATCTTAACACAAAATTAAGCTTTATAGAAATCAGAACAATCATTATTCAATCTATGTGGACTTCTTACTTGCCTTGTAACATGGTTATGGGCTAAAAGTTTTGAAAGAAAGGATATAAAGGCCCAAATAAATTTTTTGCCGGTTAACTTTGAGATAAAACTCTGTGACTATAACACAAGTCATTCCTTTTTTCTTTCTTTTGTTTTGAATTTTTTCTCATAGATTGTCCTCTTGGGTTTTCAATCTAGCAGATTTCTTTTTTTCTTTTTTGAAAATTGTTTCTTATTTATCTCGACGGATTCGGGTATCATCCAACTAGTGCAAGCAAAGATAAACATGCAAATCTTCCCTAATGTGAAAAATCATGTTTATTATACAAGTAAAACCAACAATGTTAGGGAAAATCCTTTTATTTTGAGACAGTTAAGGGTTGAGGCTTTCAAGCCACGCATGTACAAGTCTTTTCCAAAGAAAATGTCAAGTTGTTATTCTTCATTAAGCATTTGACCTCGAAAGATTTGAAACCCTCAATTTTAATATTCATTTTTTTAACTTTTTTGTATTTGAAAAACTTGAATTCGATGATTAGCAAGAAAAACAAGTGACTCATCATATACTTCTTTTGCCTTTACTTTTTGTGTTTTTTTTATTTGTCATTTCTTTCTGCGGAACCCTTTCAGGACTTGTTTTGGAAGAAATCTTGAATATCCCATACGCTTTGAAATTCATGAAGGATGACATGATGCAACTGATCAAAGTTTTCATAACAATGTGAAAGGCAATTCAACTATCTAACACAAAAATCATAAAATTTTCAATGTCTACAAAGCCATGGTGTTCTTTATGCATAGGTGTTTTGGTGTCTATGTAGAGGATTTTCTTCAAGTTTAAGTTATCTTTCTTCAAATGTCAGCAATCCTGAATCAATCAAGGATTGTACCTTGTGCTTCAAAGTTGTGCACGGTTTTGTTGAATGACCCGATGCTCCTCCATGGAAATCACATCTTGCATTTACATCATAATTTTTTGGGTAAGGAGGTCGTACAGGTCTAGTGGGACAAATATCTATGAGGTTGTCGCGGAGGAGATTTGGTAATAGCTTTATGTAGGTCATAGGGATACAAGTGAAATTGACAACTTTCATGCCTCGATTGTAATTTTTCCGCCTAATGTCCTCATTAGATTTCTCGGACTAAGACATTTGAGGATAGACAATAGGGTGTGGATTAGCTCTTTGTTCTCTTCTTATCCCACACCTAGAACCATACTCATTCAAATTTGCTAGCAAAATTGGATCAAGTGTAATTTTTTCGTTCCTTATGCCGACCTCAATCCTCTATCCCATTATAATCAAGTCTGCAAATTCGAGGAAACGCTACTCATCATGTGTTTATAAAAGGGACATTGCAAAGTGTTTATAAATATACCCATTATCTCTTTGTCATGCAAAGGTGGCTCTACTTGAGCAACAATCTTTCTCCATCTTAAAGCATACTCTTTGAACGTCTTTGACTTCTTTTTTCGCCATGTTTTGGAGTTGAAATCTGTCAGGCACACTATCACCATTATATTCATATTGCTTCATGAATATAGCCACCAGATCTTTCCAGGAACGAATTCGGGTTGGTTCCAAATGCATGTACCAATTAGAGCCATGCCAGTTAAGCTTTACTGGAAAAAGTGAATCAATAGTTTTTCATCATGAACGTAGCCATTCATTTTCTGCAATACATGGTTATATGATTCTTTGGACAAGTATTCCTTTGATACTTTTCAACCTCTGGAAATTTGAACTTCGGAGGTATCACCACATCTAGAACTAAGCACAGCTCTGCAGCATTACCAAACTTAAAGTTCCGTACACCCTCTATAACTCTCAACCTTTCCTCCAACATTTCCAATTTGTTTGTGGCATCGTCAACATTCAGAGGTGTAGTGACATGGGGTGAAGGTTTCACCTCAAGTTGCTTTTCCATTGACACATGTACCATATTTGGTTGAACAATTCCTTGGGTGCTTGTGAAAGTGGTTGTCCCAGGTTCATTCTCCTTTGTATCATGAGTTGCAACCATGTAGTTTGCAGCTTTTTTCTCTGAGTCAAATCAAATGGGTGGAGTGTAATTCGAAGGAAGATTGGATGGAGGAAATACTTGGGTTTCTAAACTCTTTGTTGATGTTCTTGAGTGGAAGTCTCTCCAGAGTTTTATAGTGCCTCTATGGCTTCCAAAATCTCACTTATTTGCTCCTTCAATTATTAAATATCTACCTTCATTGCTTCATAAGTTTCTCCCAAATTCTCCATGATCCTTTATCAACAAGTTCTTTAAGGTGTCACAATTTCTTAATTTTGTTAACATGAACTAATAAATGCATAAAATAAATCCACGTGATGCATGAGACCCACTATGCATATGCTAACGATATGAATGTATTATGCAAGATGACATGAGGATGCATGTTAGGTGTTTAAAAAACTATGTGCACTCTACTAAGAATAAAAACACCATGTGAATGATATGCATGTTTGTGCCCCAAGAGGCATTTATTTACTTTATATGTTGATGTGATTAAGGAACACCATGCATGATATGCGACTAACTGAAAACCTACATGAGATTTATTGGTGCCCCAAGAGGCATATATTCATATGATATGATTATGAAAATGTGATGCACTTATTTCAAAATTCCATGCATGATATGCAATCGAATGACACAATGGAATGCATGTTTGTGCCTCAATATGCCTTATTTATATGAAATGTGATGTATGTATTGATATGTACAAGAAATAGGTGAAAAGTAAAAGACGTAATTGTCTCCCTTTTGTTCCTTAACATAGGTTTGGCACTTAAAGTACTAAAGTGAAGTAAATGCACTCACTAGGATGGTTCCTTAATGCATAAGGATCAAGGTCACTAGAGCTATGGTCCACTTCACGGTATTTCCCACATCAGTTTGTAAATAACACAATGTGAGAGTACCAAATGAAGCAAACAAACTCTAGCGGGTTCTCACAATGACCACTTGAGAAATACATCTAATATGGCATTACTACACAATCCCCTTCTAATTCTAAGCTACACAGACCTGGGTATAGGGCCCCACTCAAGTCATGTTCAAAAATATAAAGTGAGTGTGTGAAGGGAGAAAAAATGCACACCTAAACCCCCACCTGTAAAACAATAAGAAAAGATCTAGGCAGATACAAAACATATTTTCTACCCTAAAGTTCAATATCCACAATTATTTCATACACTAACTGAAAACGAAAGACACACAAAAAGAACAAATAGACAAATAAAAATTTGAACTATACAAATCACTTTCGCATATTCAATTAAATAGTCTTCACTCTTTGATGTCCCCAATGAAGTCGCCATCATATGACATTTTTGGTAAAATGAGTGTCATGTGACGCATGTGGCCGATTGACAAAAATATATTTTTATAATTTTTTTTATTTCGAAAAGGAGTATCGTTTGGCATGAGCGGTTGATTAGACACAAAAAAACATTTCTATGATTTTTATTTTGAAAATGAGTGTCATACGACACGAGCGGTCGATTAAACACCAAATTGTTTTTATAACTTTTGTATTTTAAAAAAGAAGTGTCATGCGACGCGAACGCTTTATTAGACACTAAAAGAAAAAACAAATAAAGAAAATATTTTTAAATTTTTATGTATTCTTATTTTTATCATTTTTGAAAATATTTTAATTTTTATTTCAATTTTAAATACTTTTATTATTTTAGAAAATTATGTTATTCAAATGTGAGATTTAATTAGAAAATAGTAAAATATATAAAATGGGAGCGCATAAGTGAGTATGTGGATGTAATGAAAAAACCTAAACTCATGAGAATGAGATGCATAAAGAGAAACAAGTAGTGTATAAAGTAAATGCATCCTAGCCTACAAAAAAGAAATTAAAGGAGTGGGGTGGGTGCTTAATGAAAATATAGGCACTAAATATAAAACTAAATGCAAGGGGTGAGTTATTACATTGGGTAGTGCATGAGGTAAATAAATAAACAGAACCCAAATTAAAAACAGGGATACACAAATTAAATTGAGGGGGTGCACGTAATAAAAATTGAATCAGCAAAAACCCTAAGTTCAATTTCTCTCTTCCTTCCAAAACGCACAACACTTAATTGCTTCCTTTCCAACTTTATCTTCAACCACGACACTACTCACGCACGCTGCCAACCATGACACTGCCAAGCTGTCGACGACACGACCAACAATGACGTCGACCACCACCGTCACCACCACTAACGGCGATGCTTGCCACTGCTTGGTCTCGCTCTCTCAATCTCATAAAATCCCCAATGCACAACAACCTTGTGTTTTCACATCTCCACCTCTAACCACCACCTTGCAATTGCATCACCATTAAAGTCGTCGACCACTAGCCACTATTAGTGCTACCTTTTTCCCTTGTACGAGGATTCTCGTTTTCTCCTCTTAAATGCCCGACTAAAGACATCATCAATGGAAGACGTTGCTCTTAAAATCATATCAGGTCTCACCAGGCCATGTCCACATGAAGCCAAACACTTGATCTCGGGTTCCCTCCTTCGTATGGATTTTTCTCTTTTCCTCTATTTTCCCTTTCTCTATATATAAGGAGGCCTACCCCTCTCGCTATGAAACAATTGTAATAAACTCTTCACTAAGATATTCCATCAATAAGAACTTCCTTCTTTTGTTCTCCTTCTTGCCTTGTGCTTCGTGCTTTCTATTCTTTGTGTTGTTTCATCTCTTTGCAGGCTTAAACCATAATGAGTCATGAATTCTAACATGGTATCAGAGCTCTTCGATTTAAGAGCTCTGTTGCTCCTGGTTCACTCTGATTATTTACCTTTTTCTTGATATATCTTTGTGTTTTGTTTCTCATCACGGTTAAGGAAGAAAAAGCACCTTTAACAAGTGATAGTTACTTGTACTTACATCCTGGAGAAAATCCAGCAGTTTCTCTCGTGTCTCCTGTTTTAGATACAAACAATTATCACTCTTGGAACAGATCTATGCTTACAGCATTAAATGCGAAGAATAAGTTGCAATTCATAAATGGATTTTTCACTACACCAGAGAATGATGATCCTCTACATGATGCATGGACTATTAGTTTTGAAATGGTTGAAAGGCCAAGAAGGGGGGGTTGAATTGACTAGTTAAACATTTAGGCTCTCTTTTCCAAGCTAAAAATCACCTTTAATTGAATCAAATAGATCCCCAAATCAGGATGCAAATAGTACTAAACTATACACTTTCAGTCGATCAAAAACAAAGTTAACAGATTGATTTTACTAAACAGATTATGTTCTGGTATAATCAATCGATTGAAATAGAAAAATAGTCGACTGAAATACTGGGAAAAATGCAGAAATGCGAATTTGAATTTTAAACCAGAAACAATGCTCAAGAATAATCAAGATCAGTTCCAAATGATTATACAAAATGCTCAATGTTGCAGATGCCATGGAAACATGCAAGAACATGAAAAAGATGATTAAAGCACAAGTTTCTTAAACTTTAAAATGACAATGCAAGAGAGAAAGGTTAGAGAAGAGAGGACACCACGAGATTTTAATACTGGTTCACTCAAACCTGAGCTACATCCAGTTTGTTAAGGCAACCTTAGCTTGACTTTGCACTATTTCAAAAGTTTTACAAAGTATCCACCCTTACACTTCCAAAATATGCAAAAACAACACAAAAGACTCTTGAATCACCCAAGAATCACACCAGCACAGCAAGAACCCTCTTGCAGACCTGGAAAACCACCAGGCACACACACAAAGCTTGAGAAAGATCAAACCTTAGTGGTAGCACAACCTTGCCTACCACAAACCACTTTCT
>Ga0209589_1011325_pt1 | contig 12606 bp, 10 predicted proteins | sample CowpeawhiteBW_FD_187525 | JGI IMG/M metagenome (GOLD analysis project Ga0209589, IMG submission 187525) | Root nodule microbial communities of legume samples collected from California USA - Cow pea white BW (SPAdes) (version 2) | ecosystem: Host-associated > Plants > Roots > Nodule | place: USA...
ATATATATATATATATATATATATATATATATATATATATATATTAGTAAAAAACATTATGAGTCTTCATTCAATAATGGTGGTCAGATTCTTACCCCACAAATGAGTAAATTACTTCCATATACTATGGAGACATTGATGTGTCTCTAAGACTGGTTATGGACAACATGAAACTTTATACAATATTGCAAGAGGTGGACATTGACGAAGTTAGTAATTTCTTTAATATTTTATTCAAAAATAAACTATAATATAAATTGGTAGTGATTTTTTATTTGTTTGTTTTCAATAATCAATCGGAGAAAGGGGACTTGTTGATCCAAACACTAATTATGGTTAAATATTTATTTTTTAAAATATTTTTGTAAATACCCGCGGGTACCCGTGGATACCCGCGGATATGAAAAAAATAGACGGGTACCCGCATAACGGATACCCAACGGATATGGATACGGGTACGGGGCGAATATTTATCTAGTGGGTAGGGTACAGGGGAGCTACTACCCGTACCCTACCCGCCCAGTTGACATTCCTAGCTTGTCCGCATTGTATGGAGCATACTAAGTCGTTCACATTGAATTATGGTCGGAAAAGTTGTTGGTTTGATTGTCATCGTCGATTCTTGCCAAGTGACCATCCATTTAGGAGAAACACTAGGGCATTTCGCAAAGGGAAAGTTGAAACGGATGGGCCACCTTCGAGGTTGACTCCATCACAACTTTGGAGAAGAGTCAAACATTTTTCAAAAGTGACTGAAAGTGGTCTCACAAGGATTGATGGGTATAGAGAGTGGCATAATTAGACTTAAAAAAGTATCTTTTGGGATCTTCCATATTGGAAAGATAACTTGCTAAGACATAATCTTGATGTCATGCATATAGAAAAGAATTTCTTTGACATCATCTTCAACATAGTGATGAATGTTAGTGGTAAGACAAAAGATAATGACAAAGCAAGAAGAGATATTGGTTTATATTGTCGATGCAAAGACTTGCAGTTGAAGTCACAAGGCGATGGGAAGTGGCTCAAGCCAAAAGCAAATTATACGATGACAAAAAATGAAGCTAAAATAGTTTGTCGTTGGATCAAGGAGCTTAGAATGCCAAATGGTTATTCTTCAAACTTGGCAAGATGTGCTGATATTGAAAAGGGTAGTATTCATGGCATGAAGAGTCATGATTGTCATGTATTCATAGAGACATTACTCCCTATTGCGTTCAGCTCGTTGCCGATACATGTGTTAAATCCTTTAATAGAAATTAGTCAGTTCTTCAAAGACTTGTGCTCAACGACACTGAAGGAGGATTCATTACAAAAACTGGAGGAAAATATTCCTCTTATTATTTGCAAATTGGAAAGAATATTTCCTCCAGGATTCTTTGATTCAATGGAGCATCTCCCTATTCATCTTCCATATGAAGCATGGCTTGGCAGACCAGTACAATATAGGTGGATGTATCAATTTGAAAGGTGATATGATTACTTAATTGTTTGAACTTTGAACTCTTATTCTCGTGTTCAATTCTAATGTGCACATTTCTTATTTGTAAAGATTTATGGGGGAATCAAAGCATTCTGTAAAAAACAAAGTCAGAGTAGAAGGATCCATTTGTGCAACTTACTTACATCGTGAGACCACATACTTTTGCTCTCACTATTTTCAAAACTTTACGTTGTGCCCGAAAAATCGTAGGAATGAAACACAATGGCAAAGTCAAACATCTGAGTCAACATTATCGATGTTTAAACAAGTCGGTCGTCACGCAGGCAAGGAGTGCACTTATTGGTTAACTGATGCTGAATTCAACTTTGCTCATGTGCATGTGTTAATTAATTGCACTGAAGTTAAATCGTACCTTGAGTAAGTTCTAATCCCATTGTCTACAACCTAAACGGTAAATTCCTTTTAAGCTATTTGTATTCACTGTATTGTTAATCTTCCTTTGACAGCTCATTCCTTGTAGCTGAGCAAATACCTCAAGGAACGTCTTCTACCAACATATACTCAAATTTTCCTCACTGGTTTAGAAACCAAGTAAGTGCAGTCTTCTTAGTTCAAGAACCTTTGTTGCTAAAGTTGACTAAACTTTTAATTTTCACACAATTTTTAGGTTTACAACGAGCCATTATGTGTTAGAAATCAAGAGTTAAGGGATTTGGCAAACCAACCCATGAGATGCGTGAAGGAGTGGCATGCATACTTTGTCAATGGATACAAATTCCACACTAATGCATGGTCGAACGGGAAGAAGACAATTAATTGTGGTGTGTACGTGTAGGGCCTCACAGAGGGTGGTTATGATGATTTTTATGGAATAATTCATAAAATATATGAGCTAGAGTACAACACCTCTACTTATCCAAAGAAAGTTGTTCTTTTTTATTGTGAATGGTTTGATCCTTCTAGAAATGGTACAAGAGTACATCCTATGTATAATACTGTCGAACTTCAAATCAATTTAAGATACCCACCATTTGATCCATTCATTCTAGCAAATAATGTTAAACAAGTTTATTATGTCCCGTATCCAGCATTTCGGAACATCAACAAACGTGGTTGGTGTGTTGCAATACAAAGTAAGCCTAGGGGTCGTGTTGAGTCAAATGAGATGGAAGAGGATATTCCCTATCAAGTTGATGAAATGTCACATGCCCATCAAATAATTGAAGTTGAAGGTATCTTTACATTGCATGACCTTGGTAGGGATGGTGAAGAATTGGAAGAAGATGAAGTAGAAGAAGAAGAAGAAGAAGAACATGAAGAAGAAGAAGAAGAGGAAGAAAAAGAAGACAACGATGATGATGATGATGAAAATTATGAAGTCATGAACGATTACAGTGATGATGATTAATTTTTAATATTTATAATTTGTATTGTGTGCCATTGTTGTTGTGTAGTTGTAACATGACCTTTTACTTTTTCAATATTTGTACGTATAATTTGACATTAATATTCATCGTTTATTTATTCTAATAGTATTTGTTGAAAATAGTGCACAATGTCATCCGGGGGTCCACCTAATCCTGGCAAGGAGAAAGAGGTAGCAAAACCAAAAAGGGCACCAAAAAGGCCACGCTACCTGATAAAAGTTTCTCCTGCAAGACCATCCACATCCAGTCCATCCACTCTTGCTGACACACATAGTGCAGCCTTACAGTCAACCTCTATAGGTCTTGCACCCATACCATTACCTTCCTCATCCGTTCCTGTAGTTGAACCCACACCACCTCCTATTATGGTACCCACACCACCTCCTATAATGGTACCCACACCACCTGTTGTTATGGTACCCACAACACCTCCTCTTATGGTACCCACACCACGCCCTCCTTTGGTACCTACACCACGCCCTCCTGTGGTACCCACACCGCCTCCTGTGATGGTGTCAATGCCACCCCCTGTTGTGCTATCACAACTTTCTTCCTCACCATCTGCTGCTGCTGCTACCATACCTTCTCCATCATCAGTCCCTTCACTTAGTGATTCTGCCTCTTCTGGTCCCATTGATGCAGATGCTGCTTTTGTTGACCCTCCTCCCAATGAACGACCCACGATTGAACCTTTTGGGAAAGGGTAAGAATAACTTCTCCCATCTTAAAAACTATTTTCTTTTACATGACTTATTTTACCTTGCCCTTTTGTGAATTAATTTTCTTAAATCATGTGCAGGCTTTATTCTTCTAGAGTTGCTTCCCAGGCCATCACAAGGTCTATTAAACAACAATATTTGACTGCTTGACCGACATGGGGAGCAATACCTCCAGCAAATAAAGATGTATTTTGGCAACGCTTTAAGGTAAACATATCATCAGTCTTTTTAAATATTTAGTAACTGTGTATGTTAATAATGAAATGCAATTGATGATTTGTACTTTATTCGTTGTCGCAGAGGAAGGTTCAGTGGAGACCTGAGCATGAAGCTCAAATTCACACAAATTTTAACTCTAGAGCTTCACATAGGCTCTCAGAGATGTTTAGAGAGGCCATAATTGCAGGACAACGACCTTATTAGCTTGGGGATGATGTGTGGAATCAATTGCTGACACATTGGAATTCTCCAGCCTATCGCAATAAATGTATTACAGCCCAAAGGAACAGAGCTTCCCCCAAGGGTGGGAGTCTACACACAGGCGGTTCCATTACTACTCATGAGCATGTCATTCGTATGGTAATAAACTTCTCTCTTAAGTAATTCATCACACTTAGAATTTTAATAATTTATGCTTAAAAATTAACACCATATTTTGTTTTACAGGCATAAGAGCTTGGTCGATATGTGCACATTGATGAGGTTTTTCAACAAACCCATATCCGTAAAGGATCCAGCGAGTATGTTGATGAAAGATCTCGGAGGACCCATGTAAGCAACACGTTCATTACTTTTCCATAAAAGTATATTGTTGACCCTATTTCACTAATACCTTTTTATTTACTTGATAGGAAGAATTTGAAAATAGACTTTCACAGGTAAGATCTGAGCAAGGCTCTTGTTTTGGTCCATCAGATCCTAATGTTGATCCTACAACATAAGGCACAATTAGGACTCGGTGTTGGGTTGAGGTTATTGGTGGAAAGAATAAAGGAAGAGTATATGGGGCAGGCCAACTTGTTGCAAACTCAGGTGCAAGCGGTAGCCTCAGGCGCCAACCATCTTCTTCCTCTTCCAGTGTTGAGGACGTTACGTACCTCAGACAAAGACTAGAAGCCCGTGATCAGGCTTATGAGGAATTAAAAGGCCAATTTCAAAACTTACACAATCTGGTCTTAACATTGCTGCCTCCTAACCATCGTGCCCTTCAACAACCTCAATCCAACATAACACCGTCTCAGCAGCAGCCCGAAGCAGTCCAACCCAACACAGTCCAGCCTACAGTAGTGTAGCCCGCACTAGTCCAGCCCGCACCAGTCCAGCCCACACCAGCCCAACCTGCACCAGTCCAGCCCGCAACAAATCCTGAGGACTCTGATTCGGATGACTACTTAGACTATTAGGACCAGATGTCAGAGTTACTCAGGACTATAGTTTTTAGTTTGATTGAGTTTTTCAGTTTGATTAATAATAAACACTTGATGCTTTCACTTATGTGATACGAATGACTATTTGTAGTAGTATCGTTGAGGACTAGTTTTTACTTTGATTGAGTATAAACATTTGATACTTTTACTATGTTTATGTTTAAATAATGTAGACATATATGTTTATGTTTAATATTGGAGTTGAAGTAGATATCTACTATTTGTTTAGAATGGATCGAATATTATAATTGGCAGGTCTGTTTCTGAATGTTTCTGATTTGCAGGTTCGGTTAATTATGTGTGGTTTTGGCAAACATGCAGAACAGACTCTGCAGTCTGATGAATATTTACCGACGGCATTACCGACGGATGTATCTGTAGCTGAAACTCGTACAACTCTTTCTGACGGATCCTCCGTCCGTCGGGAATTACCGACGGAATTATCCGTTGGTATAAGAAGTCATTACTGACGGACTAATCCATCGGTAATTACCCACGGACGACTTATTCGTCGGTAAACATTACAGACAAGCCTGTTACCAACGGATGATTTGCTGTCGAGATTCCGTCGAAAATTATCAATTACCGACAGAAATGGGTTTTTACCGACGGATGTGGACGTCGGTAAAATACGATTTTTTTGTAGTGATCAATTCCTTATGTGGGTCGAGTACAAGTCACATATATATAGTATCTTCCTAATGAAGCCGACTCAAAAAGAAAAAGAAAAAAAAAAGATCTATCAGTGATATCAAAGTCATTAGTTCGTCTATATAAGTATATGCCATTATATACTTGAGGCGAAATATACTATACGAAATGAACTTACTCTTTAGAAAGAGATTGTTGAAAATAATCTAAGTATGAGTCTAAGTTCCATATATGATAGAAATGACAAAGTGAAACACCACAAAAGAAAGAAAACATATAGACCAAATGCCTCGAGGTTTTACTTTAAAAGTAATGTTAATTCTTTATGTGGGTTATACTGGAGTCACATATATATAATCTCTCCCTAATAAACTCCCTAGAAAAAAAAATCCATCATTGGCAAGTATTGTCTTAATATGTATTGTCAAATGATATGTTTATACTAGTTAGAAGAATTGACAAAGATTTTCAAAAATTGATCTAAATAATAGAAGAAACACAAGAATGCAGGGTTGAATTGTGTTTCAAAATCTTTTTAAAAGTTTTTCCCAAATTATCATCAATATTGAGTGGTCATATTGATTTGAATATGTGAAAATAGACAAAGTGAAAAATCATATAAGAAAAAATACCCAATGTCTCGAGATTTTGAGTTAAAAGTGGTGCAATTCCTTATATAGATTGGACTAAAGTGACATATATATAATCTCTCCCTAATAAACTCCTTTGAAAAAAAAACATCATTGACAAGTATCATCTTAAGTGCAATCAAATTATATGTTTATACTAGTTAGAAGAACTAACAAAGATTTTCAAACATTGATGTAAAAAATAAAAGAAACACATTAAATAGAGGGTTGATACTGAGTAGTCAGACATGATTTGTATTTGTGAAAACATAGAAAACATATGAAGGAAGATTTGAATTGTATTTTTAATTATTCTTTAGCGAATTTTTGCACATATCGGTTAATGAGTAATGTTCATATAATAGTTCTATATACTAAGTAATCAGTCGATGGTAGTTACGTCTAATGTAAAACAACATACAATTGTATAACTTAACTGATTTACTTATTTAAAACACTTTGGTTATACACACACTAACACTAACTATCTTTCTAAGTTTGTACAAAAATAAAGAGAAGGAGAAAACAAACACTATATTTTTATACTAATTTGTCTGACCACACAAACTATATTTAGCTCTTAATTAATTTATTCTTTCTGCGTTATACTAAGCAGACTAACATTGTGAAGTACAAATAATTATTCTTTTGGCTCACAGCCACTTCTGGCTAACTTCATCAATTATTCTTTTGACAAGTTATTTTTGGCTTAACTAAGTATTCTTTCAACAAGTCATTCCTGACTCAACTTGAGTATTATTTTGACAAGCAACTCCTAGCTCAGCCTAAGTTTGTATTCAACTCCAAGCCACTCATAACTAATCTCATTTAAGTATTCTTTTCATAGGTCACTTTTGACTTAAACAAATACTCTTTACAAGTTACTTCTAACTTAAATAAATATTTCTTCACGAGTTACTAATGGCTTAAGCAAGAAAAAGTTTGATTTTGTTTCTAGGTGTTCCATTTCCTCGAAGATGCTTCCACCTATCTTCCTTATGTCCAAGAAGTTTAAGCAAATCCTTAAACATAATGGGCAAGGAAACAAAAGGTTTCCTCACAATCAGAAGGATGGATTTTGAATGAAGGAGAAAGAAGAAGAAGGACCAGAGGTAATATGCTATTGTAAAAAGGAAAAGCCTTTGCATGTGTGATAGAATGTCCTAAACTTATGGGAAATACCAAGTTTAGGAAGAAGAGTCATAAGGCTGCACATACACAAGAAGAATCAAATTCAACATCTAACTATGGGTTAGACAAAAAACATGCTTTTTTAGAGCTTTCAGACTCTAAACGTTATCTCTTCTAATTCTAGATACACTCCAAATAAGTTTGGCCTAGAATATGACTTAAAGAATAAGAATAAGATAAAGAAATATATTAAACCTAATTGTCACCATAGTGCAGAATTGGGACACTCTAGTATTAGATGTAAACACAAAGACAACAAATTAGGTCTAATAAGAAAGGACCAAAATAGTATTGGACTTGAAGGATGGAATCAAGTCAAGCTTTCTAAAAAAGCAAGTGAAACTAGTTTTAATGATGATGTTAATGAAAATGGTCCTGGATATTTATTGATCATTAAAACTTTCTTCACATGTGTGTGTGATTCTTAGAGAAAATAATTCACAAGTACATATAATTTAATTTAATGCATAGCCTATTTTCTGGAAAAGTTGAATGTTCTTTAAAAAAAGTTTTAATTATGATTTAATCAATTAAGCGTTTTGATGATCGATTGATTTGTTATTGATGTATTTTCCTATTTATCAAGCACATAATTATCGATTAATAGGTTTAGAGTTTTATAATCAGTGCCCCTTCTAGAGTAAACTGCATCTATATAAAAAAAAGTAGTATAATGTAAAACTGGTGAATGAAAAAAAATTATGAAAAAAGGAAAACAAAAATAAAAGAAAACAGTAAATATGATTTAAAGTGTAACTTTATACTTATTTTAACAAAGGATAATGATATTTTAACCCACTTTTTTTGACTCACTTTTAACCCATTACTTTCATCACCCTTAGATCATCACATCACATTACTACAAAAAGTTAAAATAGATAATCTAAAGGTGATAAGAGTAGTGGGTTAAAAGTATGTCAAAAAAAGTGGGTTAAAATATCATTATTCTTTAACAAATTCTCACTTTTCATCTTTCCTCTTTAGTTCTAGAGATCAAAATACTTTAACTTTTTTTTCTTTTTTATTTTCACCATAACTTTATTACAAGTCTAATAAAGTTTCTTTAATCTTTAGTTACATGAAGAAATTTTAGAAAACTCGCAAAGTAAATTACTTATTCGTAATCATATTTTAGATATACTTTCTTATATTAGAGGAGTTTCTAAATTGCAAAAGTCAAAAAGGAAAGTATGTACATACATCAGTGTAGGTGTGCAACTTGGCAATCAATTATTGAATCATGATTATTGATGCCATCATGGTTATTAATTAGGAGAGATGTATATGAAATTGACGTATGTTGCGAATGTGAAATTGCTTTGTTGTCGATTTTATTTATCGTAAATGTTGAAAAGATTATTATTTAATTTTATTAAGCTCTCCTATTGTGAAACATGGTCAAATGTTCACATTTATGAGAGTAAATGTTGAGATTACATATCAACTTATAATATCATAAATCTTGAGTTGCGTGCAAATAGTTTTGTGTATGATAATGCTGAATCTACAGGTGTATTGAATGTAAGAATTAAGTTAGATAAATGAAAACATAATGGTTACACACATGCACTAGCTACTTGCAGATCTCATCTTCCTTTATTGATGGATCTGACTTGGAAAATCTAGTTTTATATAATTAATGATTTGTGTCTTCTTCTATACTCTTATATTGATCAATGCATGCATTTATGTAGTACATGCCAATGTTTGTGATCAAATACAAATAATAAAACAGTTATAAAATCCAACTATCTCTTAAATCTATGTAATTCTATTCTTTAATAATATCCTCAATAATTATAACCGAGAGTTGCTTAAAAATATTTTTTTTATTTAGTTTTTTCTATTGTGGGAAAATAATATTTTGAATGAACTACTATTATTCCTAAAGTAAAATTAGTTAATTTTATTTACATTTAAATTTAAAAGTAATACCTTCCAACAAAAAGTTTAGCATCTCCGAGTGATAATATTATAAGACAACTCTTAAATAATGATAAATTTTAGTGACAAAAAATATGTTTAGAGATCAATTTTTTAATGAGTTAAATATGTTTTTGATTTCTTAACTTTCAGCGAAAATTGAAATTAGTTTATTCTTGAAAATTTGGTCCAATTTAGTCATCCAACTTTAGAACTATGTGAATTTAGTCATTTTAACAAAATTTTGTTAAGTTTATTTAACGTTTTAAATGTGTTTTATGATAGTATTTGAGTTATTTACATCGTTTTTGCTTCAATATTAACTAAGAAAAAAAATGAAACTCATTTGAAACGTTAAATAAATTTAACAAAAATTAGTCAAAATGACTAAATCCACTGTGTTCTAAAGTTGAATGATTAAATTGGGCCAAAGTTTTGGAAAGAAATTTATTCCAATTTTCACTAAAAATGAATGGACCAAAAACATATTTAATCATTTCTTAATTAAAGACCAATTTATCTTAATTAAAGACCAACTTAGAAACTAATTTTTTTGGTAGTAAAAAACTTGATAGCTAATATTAATGACAAATTTAGAAACAAATTCATAATAAAACTATTTTTAATTACCAATTTAGAGACCAATTATAGATTTTTGAAACTATTCAATAATTTGTAGTTTATAAATTGATGCCTAAATTGTTCACTATAGTAATTAATCATTATTTATTTCTAAAATTGATCTTTATTCAAAAAAATTTCTTGTCATATAATAAATTATAAATAAATTATGATTAATAGAAATCTTCTATTCAATGCTAAAACAAAGAGATTCTAGGACAAAGGATCGAACATATTTCCATTACTTAAAAATGATAAATATTAAGATTAATGGTATAAGTATAATTATATAAATAATTTGATTAATCAAGAAACGAATGTAATTAAAAATAAAAGATCTCATTAATTTAAACCCGTTAAAAAAAGTTAAAACTCTGTAACTAAGTTGACATTTTGAAATATATAAACATAAGAAATAACATTTATTCCTTTTAATAAAAGAATATTGATTTGAGTATTGGAATCTTTTACAAACATACCACCTTATTTAAATAATGAGATCTTAAACTTAAAATTTACGAATATTTCAACAATATTAAAGAATATTTGAAAAAAAAAAACCATCTCAACGTTAATAAGAATTTAATTCACTATTAAATAATATTTGTTTTATTATTATAGTAAACATTCATTTAAGTCTTCATCTTAATTTTAAAAATTTGATGCAGACTTAATTGAAATGTAAACTTATAGAATCTTAAGAATCATATTACAATATAAAATATTACGGATCACATAAGTATAATATAAAATATTATAAATGTTAAGAATTTTTAGGATTGTGAAAATATGAAAGATATGATATATATATATATATATATATATATATATATATATATATGTGATAGATATAAGAGATATGTTATTCAAAGAACTTACTATTTTATTTTATTTTATTCATATACTCTTTCTATATATAAAATAGAAGTAATTGATTTGCATGGAGTAGAAGTTGATCGATATTATCTTCAAATCATTAAAAAATGTTATCAACCTTGATGTTAATGTGAGTAAGTTGAAAATTTTTTCATTATTTATCATCACTTAAATCAAGTTATGGGTGTGCTCTTTACCTTTTGTTAAATGGCTTTATGTGATTTATTTTTAAATAAAATCACAAAAATTGATCCAAAAAATTTCTTTTTCCAAATACTGATTTATGCAAGATATAAATAAGTGCGGACTTAAACAAATGTCCATATATATATATATTTGTATCTAATTATTTAAATTGGGAAGAGTTAACCTGTTTACAAAATTAACAATTCAGGTGTACGAAAGTTAAAATTGTAACAATTCAATGAATACGGTACCCACACCTTACACACACCCCTAATAATCGTATATGTGTTGGTATTTGTTGCATATTTAAGTAGTACTGTACTGACACTCCACGAGGCTGCACTACGTACCGTATTATTGATTGGCAACAGTAATGTTAATTTATAGAAGAAAGATAAAGTATTAAATGATTGAGTGACGTGGATAATTTCACAGCGTTTCAGTTTCTTCTGCCTTGGATAAATAATTGGAGCAAGGAACCCGTTAACACACTTACAAGCTTTTTATTCATCACTCCATTTTATTCTTAGACTCCTAACACTAATTTTTTTTTTTTGGTAGAATACGTGTAAATATTAGATGAGACTGTTTTAAATAAAATATATCAGATATTTTTAAGCACTTTTGTAATTACCTAAACTTCATAAATTTAGTAACGAAGGGAGTAGAAAATATTCGGTTATTTTTAACTAAATGGATCTAATTTTAGATTAATTTTATGAAAATGAACAATTTTTTTTAAATGTCAAAAGAATGGGTCAATTGTGTTTTTGGAACACAATTTCAAAATAAAAAAATTGTGCTTCCAAAACATGAGTTTGGTTATATATATATATATATATATATATATATATATATATATATATATATATATATATATATATATATATACTTCTTTAAAGTTGTAATTTATATCGTTTTTCTTAAGAAGTTCAAAATAAACATGCATGATTTTTAGTTTTAAAATAATATTCATCTTTATTAGTATATTTTTAGACAATCTGGTTTCTTAACTAAAATGATAAAGTTCATTGAATGTAATTTGAGAAATAAAATGAATAAGTAGACGTATAATTTGAATAAAAAATAATAAGCAGATTGAACATATAAAATAAATGTTTTTCACTATTTAAAGGAAACTTTTTTAAGTTTTGTCTTTTCATAATGGATTATTTTTTATTTCTATATCAAAATAAATTAATGACATAAACTCAATTAAAAAAAACAATAAAGTCATTTTTTAAACTATAAATATTAATTAAAAATTAAACACCATATATTGTTAATTTACATTTCTCAAAAAGCAATAAAATACATTTTTAAATAAATAAAAAAACAATTTATAATAAAACAAAAAAACTATCTTACGCAGAAAATTTAAATATAAAACTTAGAACACGCGCACACTTTTAAAAAGTATGTACTAAAAAACAAAAATGAATGGAAAAAAAGAAAAAAGAAAAGTGAAAACGTGTCTGTGGGTGCATAGTTTAAAAGAAAAAAAAATCCGTC
>Ga0209589_1011330_pt1 | contig 12603 bp, 7 predicted proteins | sample CowpeawhiteBW_FD_187525 | JGI IMG/M metagenome (GOLD analysis project Ga0209589, IMG submission 187525) | Root nodule microbial communities of legume samples collected from California USA - Cow pea white BW (SPAdes) (version 2) | ecosystem: Host-associated > Plants > Roots > Nodule | place: USA...
CAATTTTATAGAGTTTTATCATTTATGGTTTTGGAATAAAGATGTAATCTATTATGAGACTATTTTGGTATTTTATTGAATTTTGAGAAGATTTGAACTTAGAGTTATATTTATTATGAAATAAATTCTTTGAAATTCTCGCGTTTTTGGGAAATGGATTTATAATAAATGTGATTTTAGTTTCTTATTTTATATTATTTTTTAAAACCCGTAATATCCGACAGGGATGTTACATTTGGTATCAGAGCAATGGTTTTCAAAAGATTTTTGGGCCTTGGAAAGTGAGCTTGACGCGTTTCGATTGTATCTTGTGTGTTATGGTTAAGTTCTAATGCTTAACTCTATATGTCTAAGCTTAGTAACAATGTCCTTGCTGGGTTTTGTTGAGCAGGAAAGGGTTATTGTTTGTGAGTCTCAGGGTAGGCAACGCTCTTACCGGGTTTTGGTGAGCATGTAAGGGTGATACTCTTGCTGGGTTTTGATGAGCAGGCAAGAGTTGTTGCTTACGGGTCTTAATAGAAGCAGCACTCTTACTGGGTCTTGGTGAGCAGGTAAGAGTGGTACTCTTACTGGGTTTTGATGAGCAAGCAAGGGTAGTTGCTTATAAGACCTAAGGGAAGTAATGCTCTTACCGGGTTTTGGTGAGCAGGTAAGGGGTATTACTTGTCTTTCCCGATGCGTTGGTGCGCAAGGGGAGAGGTTCTTTCCAAGAAGCATTGGTGCACAGGAAAGGAACTTGTGAATTGGAAGTATTAAGAACAATTTTATAGAGTTTTATCATTTATGGTTTTGGAATAAAGATGTAATCTATTATGAGACTATTTTGGTATTTTATTGAATTTTGAGAAGATTTGAACTTAGAGTTATATTTATTATGAAATAAATTTTTTGAAATTCTCGCGTTTTTGGGAAATGGATTTATAATAAATGTGATTTTATTTTCTTATTTTATATTATTTTTTAAAACCCGTAATATCCGGCAGGGATGTTACATATGGGGAAGGTATTAGCACCCCCACAACATCCATCATAAGATGGTTCCCTTTAATTAAGCATGCAAGATAAAAGTAGATGTTTTTAAAATATTTATTGTTCCTAAAAACTCAAACAAAATAAATACATATATACAAACTAATAAAGATAAAAAACAATTTTTTTTTATTTTTTTGGTCACCACAAAGGTTGTACCTCGCTCCTACGTATTTTTATTTGGAAAATCAGGGATAATATAGTTCTTTGTAAAAAAAACAATTATTTGGATAATGAGTTAAAATTTAGAATTTTAATATTTTTAATTATCAAGGAAATCTGAGATTCAACATAATAAAAAATTTAAGTTATCAAGCAAATCCAAGACTTGACATGATATCCAAAAATCATATATAAAAAAAAGTATAATTTACAATTTTTTTAAAAAGAGGAGAATTAAAAGCTTACGAAAGAGTTTATAATGTTGTCAGACACATATCAATCATGAATTCAGCCCCAGAATTACATAACATTAGATCCCAAACACGTTTAGCAATATATTAAGTCAATCAGTACACTTGATATTGTGACAGAGTAAGGTCAGGATTCACAACCCATTAATTTTATTATGCTCATCAATACATGAATAACATTAGGAGAAAAAAAAAATAACTTACCTTTCAAGGCAACAAACTGAGAAAATCCCGACTAAGAGGATAGCAAGGTGATCTCCCTTGCGTGTGTGCTCTCATAAAAGAAGAGAAGTATCAAATTTTTTTGTGTCTTGCATTAGAGAGGTTTTGTACTTATATAGACACATTGGAATACCACTGAAATCCTAGTCTTTAATTATAATAAAATATATGAGGAAGGAATTGGTCTCGATGAAACATATTAGAGAAATTAAATCGTTGCATAATATCCAGGGTATTAATTATTAACAAAATATTGCTTGTAATTACTATAATTAAATATTTTCTAGTACATGAAGATCCTGATCAAATCATAACATATTATTCATATAATTGATTCTAATTATTACCAGGAATATTTTCTTCCAATTATTAAAATCGTATCATTCTCTAAGAAGCATTATTATCGGAAATATTTGCTACTAATAATATCTTCTTTGACTGAAAAATCAATTAGACACATCACATAAGCATAAATTCAAGATATTTATTCTAAATATTATGAAGAATATTGCTTCTAATATTATACCATTCTCTACAAAATAGAGATTATAAAATGTCATTTTCTAACACGTCATGGACTGTAAATAGCAAACTGTAGGGGTGAAAATATGTACAAAACACTTGGGCTCATGAGAAGGGTGTGATAATTAAAGACAAATTAGATTCTCCCTTCTTCTTCTTTTTTTTTCTTTTTTTTTCATGGTAGAATTAAAGTAAAAAAACCTACCCTCAATCAAGAACACATTTTTTATTTTATTCTTAGTTCTTAGTTCTTAGTTTTTTAATTTATTTTTTATTTATTTATTTTTAACAAAACAAATGCATTCACCTTGACGAAATTGAGTGTTGACAACTACAAATGTCTTCAATTCCTTTTTATTCTCATACACAATTTTTTATATCATAATTTTTTCTTCATTTTATTTTGTTTAAAGATGATGAAGACAATGACAAAGATAGAAAAGTAGAGGAGACTTGTTCCAATGTTGCCTCTAATGATCTTGAGGGCGATACAGAATGACATTTGGTATTTTGTTTCTGATTTATTGAATTGTCTTTTCATTGTAAAGCATCCTCGTTTATTAAATTGCCTTTTCATTTGGTATTTTTGTTTAATTGGTGTAATATAATAGACTTTCAATAGCTTTGAATTTGATGGAGGTTGAAATTTGGTATTTTCTAGCTTTCATATATTAAGGCATGCATAGGAAACTTGTGGATTTATTATTTGTTATTTAAGGAGTTGTTACATGGATTTATTATCACTTATATATGTTTGATCACGTGACCAGGATGTATTTGTGTAAAAGAAGATTTTTTTTAAATGACAGGCCAGATGGGCTGAAGTTTCTAGCCCTTTTTCTCTTAATGGGTTGGCCTGTCCTACCTATTTTCAACAGGCCAAAAACGGGTTGGCCCTTCCTGGCCCATTTTCAACTAGCCAAAAATGGGTGAGGCTGACTCGTTGTGCCACCCCTAATCGTGTATCAACTAGTTGTGTCAACTTCGCATGACTTCATAACGAATAAGTCATGCCAAGTTGAAGCACAAATGAACTAAAGTCGTACCAAGTATTAATGACTTCAATAAAAGACTATATAAAAGTGAAGTCGTCACAACTTGAGACAACTTCAGTTTTGGAATGAAATGAACTGAAGTTGTGTCATGTTGTAACTACGACTTCAATTCTGAATAGAATGAACGGAAGTCGTGTCATGTTGTAACGACTTCAATTCTGAATGAAATAAATTGAAGTCATGCCATGTTTTAATAACTTTACTTTTAGATCATTTTTCACATAAGTTGTCAAACCTTGACACATCTTCAGTTCATCTACAGTAAAGTTGCTTCAATTTCATTATAAAGTAGTGTCAACTTGACACGACTTGCCCATATACAATTTCTTTTTTAAAAAAAACTTACACCGTTACAATAATTTTAAAATGAAATTAAAAAAAATGTACTTTGTGACCTATTTTATCAGACATCAAAACTCCTTCGATCAAATCAAATATGATTTTTTTTTCTTGTACAATACCTCCTTTTGGTTTTATCTCCTTAAGTGGGCTTCCTCAAATTTTATTTACCTAAGTAGAGCTACAAACTACTCACGTACAATTAAGGATAAAAGCCAAACATAGAAACCTAAAGAGGAAATTCGCCACGATACCCATATTCCTTTCCGAACAAAGCAAGTTGCAACTTATCAAAAGAAGCAACCACAACAACACCTGCAGCACCACGCAATATGTGTGCATCAAAACCTTTAAAGAGTGACTTGGTACCTTCTTTTGCGACGATTGTTTGGAATGCATGCAAAGAGCTCTTATACTTCACAGCCTCTCCAGAAGTCATCATCATCCTTCTACGCACAGTGTCAATGGGATAGGAAGCCAAACTACTAATTGTGAATCCCCCTATCACAAGGAAACAAGCAAACCAACGATCCTGTTAACAACAACAATACAAGAGGTAAGTAAACATAAAAATAAATCACCATGAAAAAGGAGCACAACTTCAGGAGTACAAATTCCAAGATTTATAGTTAGGTTCATAGTGAATAATATATGTTGAAAATAGGTATTTAAGATATATAAATTGTACATAGACATTATGGTAAAATGGGTTTGGAAGGCCAAACCTAGCATTACTTCAACAAAAAAGAAAAAAATGTAATTTATAAAATAAATATCCAAGCCCATCTAATATAGTTTTCTAACCATTTAAATTTAAGGACAGTTTTGGGCCTTCCTACGGCCATTTTATTCAGATCATATTATTAAGTGAAGTTGACTAAAGGCTAATTTGTCAACAAATCAAAACTATTCTAAACATGGGCAGTAGCATTCAAATATTATCTTCTTACATGTTGTTGACATGAGTGGTAGCACTTAAATTAACGATATTCACATAGCTACTTTCACACATGTCATTTGGTACATGCATTATAGTAGAGACTTGTAAGTCAAACATCTAAAATTAGTTGACCAATTTACAGATCGATCGGTCATATATTGATTGTTGACATTGAAGATGACCAATCGGTCAACAACTAGCATAATTAACAATTTAAAAGTAGCTTAATGCAAATCGATTATATAATTGTATTAAGACACTATTGGATCGTAATCAAGTCGATGATAATTAAAAGCCCATTACAAGTAGTTAAATATGGGTCTAGGTAAGGTAGTTACAGCACATCGATTACTGCATTTATCTTGAAAGTAACAAACTTAAATATAGGAAACTATAATTAGAAGATTTTCTACGTCCTTACATTTTTTTTTAATAGTCATATTTATAATTGATTATAAACCATTATTTCTTTAGTATTTATAAACTTATATATAGAGGTTTTTATAGTCAGAAGGTACATAATAGAATAACAAGTAAAAGCTTATTTCTATTCAATATATCAAGTTCATTCCCTTCTCTTCCTTTAAGTATTTTGAGTTAATTTAAGATTTAGCAAATTCTTGTTCCTACATCTAGTATCGTAGCCAAATCAAATATTTGTGGTTAAATCATGGCAAAAACATCCAAGTTCCACTTCCAAAATTGACTAGAGAAAATTATGATACTTAGACAACCTAATTTAAGGTATACTTCTCCTCTCAAGATTTGTGGGATTTGGTGGAAAATGAATTTGCAGATGTTACAAACTCAACACCATTTGAGTCCCTTGGTAAAGAGGAGAAGGTTACATCGAAAGAAACACATGAAAGGATCAGAAAGCATTGTAATCTATTTTCCTTGTAGTTGAACAAAAGACAATATCTCAAAAGATATCATTAGTAGAAATATCACATGTAGTGTGGGATATTTTTGCAGAATACAAAGGTGATGATAGACACTTTTGAGAATTTACGCATGGTCAAAGAAGAAACAACTTCTTCCTATTTTGACCGTGTTCAATCCGTTGTTAATAAATTATGGAGTTACAGACAGATTATTATTATTGACTAACGTGTTGTAGAAAAAATTACAAGATCATTGAGTCATAAATTCGATCATATTCTAACAACTATTGAAGAAGGGCATGATCTATCTACATTATCATTGGAAAGGTTATTAGGTTCGTTGTCTTCACATGAACAAAGAAGGAAGTAGCAAACTAATAATCCTAACTTTGAGCAAGCTTTGTAAAGTAGGGTGAATTTCACCAATCGTGGTGGATACCAAGGTGGTAAAGGTCGTGGACATGGTCGTAATCGAGGAAGATGTACGTTTGCCTCATATAGGGACAACATTGGTGATAGTAGTTATTCAGGTGGAAGATCAAATTTCAAACATGACAAATCCAAAGTGGATTGTTATAAATGCAAACAGTTAGGCCATTATGCATTAGAATGTTGAACCAAATTACAAAGAGAACATGGAGAACATGCAAATGTAGTTGAAATTGAACAAAATATGGTACTTGCTTGTACACAATGTCAAGAGGTTGAAAACAATGATATTTGGTATCTTGATACAGGATGTAGCAACCATATGATAGGAAAAATGGAGTTTTCTATTTCTCTAATGAATCAGTTAAGGGAGAAGTGAAATTTAGAAACAAATTCAAAATTCTCGTGACTGGTAAAGGTAATATTAGTATCTAATCTAAAAATGGAACTGAAGTTACTATTGCAGATGTATATTATGTGTCTGGATTATTCTGGAATTTACTGAGCATGGGACAACTTTTAGAAAAAAGGTACTAAAATCATATAGATAACAGAGTCTGTAAAATTATGAACAAAGACAATAAAAACATTGCACGGGTAAATCACATGTTTCCTTTGTCGCTTCAAACAAGATCTTTGATGAATTTTCAAGCAACGGTAAAGAACAACAATTGGTTGTGGCATCTCCGCTTTGGTCATTTGAACTTTAGAGGTTTGAAGTTATTGGTACATAAGCAAATGGTGATTGACCTTCCACTCATTAATGCTCCTGATGATCATGTGAAGGTTGCATTCTTGGAAAGCATCATCGACTCGTTTGTCATTAGAAATTTTGTGCGAGCAAAGAAACCCTTAGAATTGATTCACACAAATATATGTGGACCGGTTGAGGTGGATTCGGTTGGAAACAAACGATATTTTTTACTTTTTGTTGATGATTATATCAGAACAATATAGGTATATTTCTTGAAAGAAAAGCCTGAAGCATTTAAAAAATTTAAAGAGTTTAAGGCGCTTGTTGAAAAACAAAATGAATTATGTCTGAAAACTTTAAGATTACACATAGGAGGAGAATTAACATCGAACGAGTTTAATGATTATTGCAAGAAAGAAAGAATTTGTCATCAATTGACCGCAGGCTATACACCTTAACAGAATGGTATAATTGAAAGAAATAATAAAACAATTTTTGAGATGGCTAGAAGTATGTTAAAAGCAAAGCATATGCCAAAACCTTATTCGGCAGAAGTTGTTGCATGTGCTATCTATATACTGAATAGGTGTTTGACAAAAAGAATCCAAGGAAGGACGCCTTAAGAAGCATGGACTAGAAATAAGAAGGCCATGACACAAACATGGGACTCATGTCATACTTTCTTGGCATTGAAGTACAACAAAGTAATTATGGTATTTTTGTTTCGTAAAGAAAATATACCACTAGTATCTTCAAAAAATTCAAGATGGATGCAACTTTCCTGATTCGAACTCTAGCTGCAAAAAGCAGGAAGATGAATAAAGTTGGTAGTGGAGAATTTTTGGATCCAACTTACTTCAAGAGAAGAGTATAGTGGGTAGTCTTCGCTATTTGAAATCCACTAGGCTTGACATTATTTATATGGTTGGACTAATAAGTCATTTCATGGAGAAACCATATCAATCACACTTACAAGCAGCTAAAAGAATTCTTTGTTATCTCAGTGGAACTCAAGATCATGGAATCTTTTATACTTACTCAAATGCCTACCATTTAGTAGGTTATATTGATAGTGATTGAGCAAGTGATATTGAAAGTTGTAAGAGTACCTCGAGATATGTATTCTATTTGGGAAATGGGAAATGGAGTTATATCATGGTCTTTTAAAAAACAATAAGTGGTGTCTCTATCAATAACATAAGCAAAATATATTGCAACAACATTTGTAACATAAGCAGTTTGACTACATAGGATATTAGAAGATTTAAAAAATATTCGGATTGATCCGACCTTTTTCTATGTCCTTACATTTTTTAAGGTTCATAGTTATAATTAATTATAAACCATTGTTTCTTTAGTATTTAAAAACTTACATAAAGAGATTTTATAGTCGGAAGATGCATAATAGAATAACAAGTGAAATGTATTTTTATTCAATATATAATTTTTTTCCTTCCCCTACTTAGGAATTAGGAGCAAATTCATGTTCCAACAATTTAATATCTTACGTTAGGACGTCTATCGACTTGACTTAAGTATCAAAGTGTCTTCTCTTGTACAGATAAATCCCAAACGGTTTAAGATTTGGTTATACTAAATATATAAGCTATAAGGGGATTCATCTCTTATCTTGGTATTGTATTGCTTTAAAAGCTGAAATTGTGGGTACCATGTTAGCCATTGCATTGGTTGTGGCCTTCTTTGTGGATTGCAAGTGATTCTGTGTTAGTGGCACAAGCTTTCACAAATCCCTCTAGTATTAATGCTAAAGAAGATGGAACTACTGTTCAACAACTACGTCTAATAAAGCTGATACATTTAACGATTCAAACAAATTATTTTATAATAAAAAATAACAATGCCAAAAAAATTCAAAGTGAAATGAACAAATTAAAAATAAGACGAGATTGAATTTTTGTACATACCTGCGACCCACCAACCAAAGCAGCCTATCTGCAAGGATCATAAATTCCATAGTAATAAGCACAGTAGATTATAATTCCAACTACTAACAAAAAAAACTAACAAATAAAATACATCTATAGAACTAGTTAAAATCTTGATAAGTTAGATTTTGACCTGAGCACGGAAGTATCTGATAGCATTGACACTATTGCCTCTCCAAAGAGTAATGACACCCTCATTCTTGATGGTTCGAGCAAAACAATTACCAATTCCCCTGTATGGTTGAGATAACCGACCAGTTTTGATCATTTCATTCTGATTTTGATTAAGCAATTTGACTCTTTCAATCGGAGCAATAGCTGTCTTTGATACAGCAGAATATACTCCGCTCATCAGAAAATTCACCATGAAAGTTGGAGCATTCACAGTAATTGCAGAATAATTCATGGACTGAAAGTTGGGGCTGAGACTCGAGACAAGGTAAGACTGTCCAGCTAGCTTTTCAACAACTGATGGATTGCAGTCTATCGATAGCAACCTATGAACATTCACCCATAACAATATATAACCCATAGATTCAACATCACCAAATTTTCTTACTAAAATGCCACATCTTAAGAAAATGACTTTTTTTTTTTAAAACAGATTCTTTTGAACCTCTAATAATACGTCACTTGAATATTTTTTTAGAATAGAAGTCATAGCCGCCAAGATTTTATCTATTTTAAGCTTTTTAAACCCATCCTGCTAAACACACAGAGATACGGGCTACCTGCACACATTAGATTTTAAAAGGAAGAATGATATTTTGACTATTAAATTTTGACAACCTTCTCTTGTAACATGAGATATTATTATTTAAGTGGTTTTTGGAATATTGAGAATGAGAAAATAGAAAAATGAAAAACCAATAAAAAAATAACACCTAAAGTTATAAGAGGAAGTTCTCAAAATTTAGACTTAAATACATTTTTCATCCTTATTTTCGTAGTGTTTGTTGCGGATGGTCCTCATTTTTACCAAATGTTTAAAATTGTCCTCATTTTATGTGACGCCGTTTAAATCAGTAACGGAGCACTATACAAGTGACACTATTTGTATTATATTGTACTGGGAGTGTATTACGTGTATTATACATGTGTAGTAATTAGATATTTAGGGATAAATAGGTGAGCTAGGATTTTGAAAATGAATTGTTGGACAGTTGGTCAGTTGCTACAATCTTCTTCCTCCATTCCCAAATTGTGTTGTTGCATCTTCTTCTTCCTACAACTGATTCAAATACGCAAAATTTATCACAACCCCGAAAACCCTAAATCCACGAGCAAAGCACTTACCTCGTCGATGATGATTAACTTGAAAATTGAAATCAAACGAATAAATTGTCACGTCCAATTGCTGCTTCCTTGCAAATCGGAGCTGAAGAAACTCGGAGATGAAGAAATCGCCTGTACTTGTCAATCCTTAATTGCAGTGCGACCTAATTGGAAAATTTTTGCCCCAAATTGAAGAGTTAACGTTAATAATCCACCTATACAGTACATGTAATATACCCCAATACAATGTAATACAAACAGTGTCACATGTACAGTGTTTTGTTACTAATTTAAACGGCGTCACAGAAAATGACTAAATTAAACACGAATTGCAAAAATGATGACCATTTTAAACATTTGGTAAAAATGAGGATCATCCGCAACAAATACTACGAAAATGGAGACCATTTTAAACATTTAGTAGAAATGAGGATCATCCGCAACAAACATTACGAAAATGAGGACGAAAAAGGTATTTAAGCCCAAAATTTAATAGTCAAAAAATCATTTTCCTTTTAAAGAATGGTTGGTACTTTCTACATTCAATTTTTTTTCTTCCTGCACCCCTAATTTACGAAAATTCCATTTAATTTTTTTGAGTTTATAATTTAATATCACTTTCTTCACTTCGTCTTCTTCCTTCTACACCTCCACCCCCTGGATCTTTGTTCATCTTCTCCTTCTCCTTTGTTATCAGGCTCTTCGTTGAATCTTTGTTAAGCTTTGGTCACCATTGAAGCTTTATAAGTTTTGTAACATACGCATAAGGTTCTTCACTGATTTAATAGAGGTATGATTTTTGCTTTCATTTTACGTAATCGTTGTTGGTGATGATCTCCTGTAGTGAAGAAACAAAAAAGATAGTGAAGATTCTCTTTCGTGAGTGGAGGGGATGAAAAAAAAACGAGGAGAGAATATTGTTGTTAGTGGATGCATGCATGGAGACCCTTGAAACGTGGCAACATGTGGAAGGTATTTTCCGAATCGAAAATTGAATCTTTCACATCCATATTTATCGCTCCACTACACTTGTGTGCACAATTTCCCATCCAGCCTCCACTACTATTGCAGCTTCCTCTCCTTCATTTTTGTTTAGCCTCTGCAACTTTTTTCTGTAATTATCCTCTGCTGATCCAAACCCTGAGAACAAACGAATTTGAATTCTCGGTTGTATTTTTTCTGTACTAATTTTCTGTTGTGTCTTTAGAATTGATGACACTTATTTTAATGTTTTAAAATATATGAAAATGTTTTTAAAATTACTATCATCAATGTAATTTGAAAACGAAACCAGTAAAAAATTTAGACTACTCGAGAACAAACTCCAGCATTTCCAAAGAAGGTAGATTACAATACATTTCCGATCAAGGTAGATCGCATAACACATCGAGTATTAACAGAAAACACATACGAAAAAGAAAGTAGAATCGATGAGAAGAACGAAGAAATAGCATTAGGGTGCAGAGATGAGAGTACCTGAAGAGAGAAGGGAAGAGAGGAAGAGTGCAGAGAACGCATTAGGATACTGTACCCAATTTTCGTAAGAGTAATGGAAAGGTACTTCTAAATACGTAAATGCTTACATACCATGTTACTTCTCATTTTTATAGTGTTTGTTCCAAATGGCCCTCCTCATTGAAAAAATATTTAAAATGATCCTCATTTTTATCTAATATTTAAAATGGTCTTGATTTGTATAATTAGTATTTTATTTGGTCATTCTCTGTTACACCGTTTAAATCAGTAACGGAGCACTGGCGTCACAGAAAATGACCACTGGCGTCACAGAAAATGATCAAATAAAACACGAATTACAAAATATCATGATCATTTTAAACATTTGTTATAAATGAAAATCATTTTAAACATTCTGTCATAATGAGAATCATCCGCAACAAACACTACGAAAATAAGGACGAAAAAGGTATTTAAACCTAACGTAAAATATTGATAAAAATTTTATTTTCTTGCTAAATTTGTTTATCGGTTTTATTTTTCCAGTGATATTTTTTTTAATTTAATCACTTTTTTGAACTTCATATTTTTTTTAATTTAACTATATTTTTAAATTAAAATATTTATTTATAATAAAAAATTATTTATAAACAAATAAAAATATCTATAAGTTTTAAAATTATTTATATTTACTTTTATAATTATAATAATGATAATTTTATTATTTTTTGTTATCAAAGTCATAATAATAATAATAACAATTAAAACAAAAATAAGTAAATCAAACCATTTCAAATATTTAAAATAAGGTTAAATTATTCCATAGGTCCCCATTTTTATAGCGAAATCTCAAGTAGGTTCCCCCATTTTTATTTGACTCAATTGAGTCCCTATTTTCGAAAATTCGTTGCAATTGGTTCATTTCCGTTAGTTGATCAGTAACAGTGCTAATTATGTGCCACATGCCAGCACGTGGTTTTTTTGACTTTTTTTTTATTTTTTTATAATTTTTTTTATAATTTTTTATTTTTTTTTAATAATTTTTTTTTAAAAAAATTAAAATTGCCACGTGTCAATCTGACATTGTGCCACGTGGCAGAGACAGTGTGATGTGGCAGTGACAGTGCCACGTGTCACTATTAGATGTGAAAAGTCTCAATATAGTTCTATATTTGTTATTTTGTCTCAATTTGGTACCAATTTTGTTAAAACTGAATTATCCTGTATCAAATTTAAATTTTATATAAATTTTACAATGGTATTTTTATTATAGTTGATATTTTTAACAAAATTAAATTTATTTAAATGTATATTTTGCACTAATATTTATTTAAATTTTATTTTAAATATTTATATATCCATAATTTATAGATAAATGTTAGAGTTGCTTTAAAAATAAA
>Ga0209589_1011332_pt1 | contig 12602 bp, 9 predicted proteins | sample CowpeawhiteBW_FD_187525 | JGI IMG/M metagenome (GOLD analysis project Ga0209589, IMG submission 187525) | Root nodule microbial communities of legume samples collected from California USA - Cow pea white BW (SPAdes) (version 2) | ecosystem: Host-associated > Plants > Roots > Nodule | place: USA...
GATAAAGATTCGACGGTTGATAAAACCCTTGCTGCTGAGGTCGTGTTTGATGAACAGACACTGCATTGGCCACATAAGGAGGTTGGTTCAAGTGTGGTCGATAATTATGTGTAGGAGCCCGACTTTCCCACACAGGCATCACTGAGGCCGCTTGTACTTCCGCTTCTTTCTTCTTTCCGGGAATAAAATTGGGTTTCTTAGGAGTTGCAGCCGCGAATGGGCCATATGCAATCTTTCCACTTTTTAACCTGATTTCTATTCTTTCCCCTATGATAATGATATCAGTGAAATTGGAAGACACATTCCCCAACACATGCTCATAAAATGGTGATTGCAGCGTGTTTACAAACACCAGTGCAGAAAAGGATATTTACCCCGGTTATTTTGGCTATTTGGCCTCGGTTTAAAAACCGGGGCATATACTACCGAGGAAAAAAAGTTACCTTTTTGTCCCGTCTCCTAACCGAGGCATAATTCGCAATTACTACCTCGGGTATGATACAACCGAGGCATAATACTGATAAAATTTGAAAAAAAAATTGCGAATCTACTGAGGGGCACCACTGTAGATGGGTTGCTGAAACCTTTTGAAATCTCTCATCAACCTCTTCCTCATAGGACTCGAACAGTCACAAAGAGAAAACAAAAGCAATCATCATAGGGCAAAACCTCAAGCCAAGAACATGAAAAAAACCAATTAAATTTTCATTAATCTCATACTCCAGAAACAGAACATCAAACTCCAATTTAAAATTGGTGAGAATTTTGAAGAAACCCTAAAATTAGGGGGCTTTGATGTAGATCCACCCTCTGTATCAATCACCCAATGTTCAAACAATAAAAACCAAAACTTGGAACAAACAAGACAAACAAGGAACTAACTAGCGTCAACTGCAACTACAATAGCGGCAAGCGCGACAGCAATGGCAAGTGCGGCGGTGGCACAACTGCAACAGCCTCCCTCACTCCCTCTCACTAGCGTTGACGTAACAACAGCGACAGTGGTTTTCGAAGAAATAAACCCAACAACAACGGCGACAATGATGTTCTCCCAACCTAACAGCAGCGGCGACAATGATCTCCCAACCCAACAACAGCAGCGTTCGTGTGCTGGTGCAGGACAAGAAGATGTAGAGTGGCGTGATGGTGGTGCTGAAAACGCGAAGAAGAAGATGTGGGCCGCACTAGGGTTTTGTCAAACGCGGAGGAGAAGAAGAAAAAATGAAGAAGGAGAAGAAGGGTTCTGTCTAAAATAATTGTAAAAGTTTATATACGGCCTCGGTCCAAATCACACCCGAGGCATAACCACCAATTCCACTAATTTTGTCTCGGTTATTTTGACACCCGAGGCATAAAAGTTTATTTTAATTTCAAAAATGCCACCGCGTTTTAATATGCCTTGTTTCCTTTTAAGCACTTTTTGGCACCAGTTTTTTCTTAACCGAAGCCTATAACCCTTTTTGGCACCGGTTTTTTTTTAACCGAAGCCTATAACCCCTTTTGGCCTCGGGTTTTTCTTGAACCGAGGCATAAAAGTTGCCTGAAATTGCAAAAATGTCACCGCGCCGTTATATGCTTCGGGTCCTTGCCACCCGAGGCCTATAAGGCGAGGTAAAAACGCAATTCTGCACTAGTGATATAACCCTCTTTTGCTTCGAGTTTTCTCTAAATTGAGGCATAAAAGTTGCCTAGAATTACAAAAATGTTACTGCTTCATTATATGCTTTGGTTCTTGGACAACCGAGGATATAAGGCGGGTTAAAAAGAAAAATCTGCACTAATGCTCAGTCAATGTGGATATTTCCTATTAAAATGAAGACATATTTGGAGAATATTCATGGGATGAATCTATTTGTATATGTGACTCAAATAATCACTAAGAGAATCTATATTACAACTTAGGTGTGAATGTTTAATACACAAATCAAACAATAAATTCACATATATTCACATAACACCACAAATTCATATAAGTTTTATTTAATAATCTTTTTCATACAAGATAACTCACTCAAACAACATCACAAATTAATTAAATATATAAACAAATTTTCACGTACCATTTATAATAATCATTCAAATAATATCCCTTACGTAGACAAGAGGAGAAAAAGAAATAAATAAGAAATAAATAATAAATAAAAAACCATTAATTGTTTTCTTCTTAATTTGAGTGAAAAATTTCAAATTTTATTTACAATTTTTCTCACCAATTGTTTCAATATACCAACGTCTAAACGTGTTAACCCTGTATATAACGATAATTATAAAAAAAGATAAATAACAGTATTTTATATAAGAAACACATTAACATAACCTAACTTCAAAGTATTACTTATTAATATTCCTTTCACACCTTGAATTTGATGTAATACAGCCACACCACCATATGAAATCCTCTTGTAGTGTAATTATATATAGCCACTAATTAATTTTAGGGTAATTTTAACATAAAATTTAAATTTAAAACTTAAAATGAACTAATTAATCTCCTTCACTTCACTGATTCTGATGAATTATAATTATTTGTTCTTATATAAAATGACGGGACATAAAGTATAATAAAAGATAAAATAGTTATTTCATTCCAGCCAGTGGCATAATTCTTATGTTCTATTAGCAAAATATTCTTTCTAATTCCTATTTTTACAATTTTTAACTCGTTTTAGTTTCTGCAAATGTATTAATCATACCATATCTCTGAGAACAGATGCTAAAAAAGATTTAAATATAGGAACTAAATCTAAAAGATTTTTGTGCATGTATAATTAAGAAAAAAAAAAAAAACTGTATACGTCTGCAGCTAACGTTATTTATTTCGATATTATTTTATCGTAAAGGATAACATTTCTGTTCATTCGTGTTTCTGTTATCATATATTTATCTTATTCTATTCATTATATTGAGATTCTATAAATTCTCAACCACCATGGTTATGGAGATGCATACAAACCTACCTCACCAAAATAAAATCCAAGTAACCCTATAGAAACAATGGCTGTTCAAGTTCAACCATTATTTTCACTTTTAGAGGAATTGGCAAACCAGCTAAATACCTCTTACAAAGCCATGTTGTTGTTCTTCTTAAGCCTCCTTTTTGTTCTTACTAACCAAAGAAGAAGAAGAAGAAACAAGTCAAATTTGCCTCCTTCACCACCAAAACTACCTATAATTGGAAATCTTCATCAACTGGGCACTCTCCCACACCGCTCCTTCCAAGCACTGTCTCGCAAGTATGGTCCTATCATGTTTCTGAAATTAGGCCAAACTCCAACTCTTGTGGTTTCATCAGCTGATGTGGCCAAAGAAGTTTACAAAACACATGATCTTGCTTTCTCCAATAAGCCTCAGACCACAGCCGTGAAAATCATCATGTATGGGTGCATGGATGTGGCTTTTTCACCCTACGGGGAAGAGTGGAGACAGAAAAGGAAGATCTGTGTTCTTGAGCTTCTAAGCACCAAAAGGGTGCAATCCTTTCAGTCCATTCGAGAAGAAGAAGTTGCAGCCATGCTTGGTGTCGTACGTGAAGCATGCAGAGCGGGTAAAACGTCTTCTTCCGTGAACCTGACTCAGATTCTGATTGAAACCTCAACCAACATAGTGTCTAGATGTGTTCTTGGAAGAAAGTATGATAACCCAGATGGTGGAATCAGTTTTGGAGAGCTGGGAAGAAAGATGATGAAACACTTGGCCACTTTCTCTGTTGGAGATTTCTTTCCTTTGTTAGGTTGGATTGACGTTCTTTCTGGCCAAATACCAGAATTTAAGGCCACTTTCAGGGCATTAGATTCTTTCTTTGATCAGTTAATTGCTGAACGCAAGACAATAATGAACATGGAAAGTTACCAACCTGATCGTAACAAAGACTTCGTGGATTCACTCCTTCAAATTCAAGATGGTCCAGGGAAATATGATTTTCAGCTTACACACGATGACGTCAAGGCAATCCTTATGGTACAACTCATGATTTAAATCTTCAATTCTTATGGATAACTTCTCTAACAGTAAAATATAATGCTTAAATTTATGTTTAAGAATCCATGATCGTCACAATTTCAGGACATATTTGCTGGAGGAAGTGACACTACTTCAACACTTCTGGAATGGGTATTTGCGGCGCTATTGAATAATCCTGCTACCATGAAGAGAGCTCAAGAAGAAGTAAGAAGAGTTGTTGGGGATAAACTAAAAGTGGAAGAGAATGATTTGAATGAATTGAATTATCTGAAATGTGTAGTGAAAGAAACTCTGAGATTATATCCACCTGCTCCTCTTTTGATACCCCGAGAAACATTATCTGATGTAAAAGTGAAAGGTTTCGATATTCCATCCAAAACAAGAGTGTTTGTGAATGCATGGGCGATTCAGAGGGACCCTGAAATTTGGAACAGGCCTGAAGAGTTTCTTCCCGAGAGGTTTGAAGAAGAGCCAGAAGTTGATTTCAGAGGAAATGATTTGCAGTTTATACCCTTTGGTTCTGGGAGGAGAGGGTGCATTGGAATTTCATTTGCACTTGCTTCCACTGAGTATATGCTTGCTAATCTCCTCTACTGGTTCGATTGGAAGATTCCTCATGAGAATGGTAAACCAGTGCAAGATGTAGACATGACTGAGATATGGGGACTCACTGTCATCAAGAAACTACCACTTCATCTTCAACCTCAACTACACTCCTTTGGTGCCTACAATTAATGCTGCTTCACTTCGTTTCTCTTCTGTTGTCTTTATAAGTTGTTTTTATTTTCCCTTTTCTTCCAAGTAATGTCATTTGGCAAGATAACAGTTAGGTGTTGGCATCACAGCACCAATTTCAGTTCAACGTCTTATGTCTGTGATATAAGTAAAATAAAGTATATGAATAAAAAAATGCAGCTGAAGTGCTTGGGTCTCTCTGTTATATACTACTCCATTTCTGTCACTCCTTCAAGATGTTTGCTGAAGTATACGAGAAAACATATATGAGAATATAAATAGATGAAGATGATAATGAATAAAACTTTATTATGGTATCATTTCTCACCAGTTTTGCTAAAGAATAGGTTGTTAGGGTAAACTTAAATTAGGAGTTATTGAGCAGACTTTATGAGTGGTTACATTTGTGATGTTTTAGAAGAGAAAAAGTCAAAAGTTTTATGTGTTATGTTTCGAATGTTAATGGTGATTAGTGTTATGTTTTTGTAATAATTGGAGACATTATGGCTTGCAGATGAAAAGCCAAATGTAAGTCCTATAAATCGTAGTGTCTTGCTCATATGAAATACACAAGTGAAGTAAATCATATTTTCAGAGATAGAGTGTTTTTGCTAACAAAATGGTATCAAGAACCAGTTAGCCTGAGTCTCTGAGAGTGAAAAAAAGTATGAGTGATGGCCAACAATATTTCCTTACCCCAGTTGACACAAAAATCCGACTACGATAAGTGGAGCATGCAGATGATGGCCTACCTCAGATCCCAAGACGTGTGGGATGTAGTTCAAGGTGGCTTCGAAGAGCCAGAGGATTTTGATGAACAAAGAGTTGCCCAGATTGCTGCGTTGAAAAAAACACGAGTCAAAGATAGGAAAGCTATGTATGCATTGTACCGAGTTGTGGACGATGCAGGCCTTGAGAAGTTAGCAAACGCTACGACTTCAAAAGCGGCATGGGAGATCTTGGAGAAAACATATAAGGGAGATAACCGTGTGAAACAGGTTCGTCTTCAAGTTCTCAGAGGTGAGTTTGAGAGGTTGCTGATGAAGGAGAACGAAGGGGTAACCGAGTTCATATCTCGGGTGGAGACTGTGGCAAACCAACTTGACAAGAATGGGGAGTCATTGACAATTGACTGTGGTAACCGAGTTGTGGAGAAAATTTTAAGGTCATTGACAATTGACTTCGACAACATTGTGTGTGCTATACAGGAATCCAAAGACCTCTCAAAGCTCACGGTGGAGGAGCTTATTGGGTCTCTAGAAGCCTATGAACAAAGAAGAAGAAACACGAAGGAGGACTACCTTGGCCAAGCTCTCCAAGCAAGGACAAATTTCAAGGAGAAAAAGATGTTTGGAACTCAGAACACTCGGGGCAGAGGAGGAAGAGATCACGGGAGTCGAAACCGAGGTCCTGGAGGTAGAGGTCGAGGACGTAGTGGTCAAGGTCGAGATGATTATGAAGACAGCGCTCCCAGCCTGCAAAATTGGCGAGGTCGAGGTCGAGGTGGAGGCCGAGGAGGTCGGTCAGGCAACAATGGTGAGTGCTACAAGTGCAGCAAGCCCGATCACTATGCAAATGAGTGTAGATCGGTCAAGTGTTATAACTGTGGTAAGACTGGTCATTTTGCAAAGGATTGCCGATCTCAGAATAGGAGAAATGAATCAACAAATTTTCTTATAGAAGAGGTTGAAGAACAAGCTGGAATATTGTTGATGGCCAGTAGCGAAGCGAGCTTGGCACATGATGTGAAGTGCTCGGCATATGATATGAAGAATTGGGCAAGGGAGGAAACTGATGAGGATGAGATGTTGCTGACAGTTTTGCCAAAGAATAGGTCACAGCTTGAAGATGTTGGATAGGATTGGGTATGAATGAAATATGAGGAAAAGATAAAATTGAGGAGAAATAGACGTACGTGAAAGGAAACAAAGTGTGTTTGATTAAAAAAAATATATTATGGAGGAAATAATAACTCATTAAACGAGATAAAATAACGACTACAATCATTTTAGTTTTAGGCCACAATCTAGAGGATTGACCACAGATTTTACATGTGTTGTAAGTGATCATAATATTTCATATACCATAGTTAATCACTTTAGACCATGGTTCAAGAAATACGTTTTTTTTTTTCCTTCAAAATAGTGTATTCTCTCTTAAATGTCTTCAAAATAGTGTATTCTCTCTTAAATGGTGTTATATATTTGTTTGTAGACTTCACATGACATGATAATGTTTCAAAGATTTAATATAATTTAAAAAATAAATAAATAAAATAAAATTGTGTTGTTACATTTATTTTACTGATTAAATATTATTTTATTTTAAAACCAAATTTATTATAATTTACTCCTAAGTCTCTCTTTTTTATTCATTCTATAAATATCACATATGTGCATGGGAAAAATACATACTTAACAAACACTACAACTCATACAGGAGTGTTGTCTTCTTTCCTATACTATTTTTGAAAATAGTGGTGTTCATCGGGTTCACTAGTGCAGTTTTGACTATTTAACTCGCGTTATAGGCCTCGGTTATAAGGAAACCAAAGCATATAATGACGCAGTGACATTTTTGCAATTCCTAACAGCTTTTTTGCCTCGATTCCTTTAACCCAAAGCAGAATATACTTTTCTGCCTCGGTTGTAGTAGACCCGCTGCCATTAAGCCTTTTAGTCTTCGGTTTCCTTAACCTGAAGCAAAAAATTAATTGGGAGATGGACATTTGGCCTTGGTTAAAATTGGACCGAGTCCAAAAATCACTATTTTACCTCGGTTAAAAATTGAACTGAGGCCATATACCAAATTAGGGATTTAAAACGCGAATGCACTATTCTTCACCTTCCACAACGCAACATTCATGTTTTCTCTCCTCTATCGCGCCTCCTCCGTCCACAACCATCGTCGTCGAGCCTCCATTCGCGACATTAGCCACCGTCGAGCCTCATTCCACGTTGTTGCGGTCCTTTGGGTTCCACAATAGCCGCTGGTTATTCCTACGCAGTCACTAGTTCGTCCCACACAGCCACCAATTCGTCCCACATAGCCACTACGCTAGCCTCTGTCAACCTTAACTACACTCCTTTGGTGCCTACAATTAATGTTGCTTCACTTCGTTTTCTCTTTTGTTGTCTTTATAAGTTGTTTTTATTTTCCCTTTTCTTCCAAGTAATGTCATTTGGCAAGAAAACAATTAAGTGTTGGCATCACATCACCAATTTAAGGTCAACGTCTTATGTCCATGATATAAATAAAATAAAAATACGAATAGAAAAAAGTGCTTGGTCTCTTTGTTTTCTTTTGTTTATGTTGTGATGCCGTTTATTTACTAGATTTGGGCAAATGAATTTGTTTAGGGGATCAATCGGGCACAATCATGGCTAGGTCTTCTAATCACTTATGTATAATTCACCCGTTCTCTAGTGTGTTCTGTTCACCGTTGGATGAGCAAACGAGTATTAAATGCAATAATCAATGTTAACAACTACCTTACTTAGACCTTTGATATATATACTACTTGTAATGGACTTTTATTTACCACCGACCTAATTACCTAATTATGACCCAATCATACCTTACTATAATTAATTAGCTGATTTGTGTTAAATTATTTATAGATTAGTTTTTTATCAATCGATCAATCATGTTCGAGATCGACGACCTTCATGACCGATTGACATGTAGACCGGTCTACTGCTCTTGATTGTCTGAATGGTCGGCCTATATTATTTAGAGAGTATTTTCAGTGAGTTGGAGAGTGATTCTATCCAGTTATTTACAAAGTATTTTCGATAAGTTGGAGAGTGATTCTATCTAGTTGGTATGCTTTGGTTTTTTCCCTTTACTTCTAGTTGTTGTACGATCCTGACGATTGTTCTAACTGATCAGCACCTTAGTTGGTCCCTTGCTCTTGGATATCTTGACTGGTCGGTCCATACTATACATTGGCCCCAAGCCCGACCATTGTTGAAGATTGGATGTGAAGGGGTTCGTATTGTTGGGTATCATTCAACTATTGGTCATTGTAATCACTCAACCATACTGTCTATGCTATTAAGTCATTTGAAAAGTGGTCGTTAGGGCTCGAGAGGTTGGGACGCTTTGGTAAATGTGCTCTTAGCCCTAACACCGGATGTGAAGCGTCAAATCTTGCACGGCTAGATCTAACAGTTTAAGCAACGTGACTATTGGCCTTCCGTTTCTGTCAATAGCAATAGGGTTGGCTTGTCATTTTCATCTTTTTCCTCTCATAGCTCTACTTTTACCGATCATTTTTTTTCTAGAGGTAATAATGTTTACCATTCACATTTCTTCGTTTGAAGAGTCTTCTAGTCGGGAGGTTCAAGGGTATGCTGACGGTGCTACCTCGTCATCATCGTCGCTTGGATCTTCGTCTGGCAACTAGAAGTCAATCGAGGTGCATGAGTATGTCACTCGATTTCACTAGGGTGACAATCTTCATGATTTGGCCAAACAGGTGGATGTGCTTGGTGTTAACATAGATGATTACGTCGTGAACTTCCGGATGTGCAAAGGGAATTAACATGTGTGCCACAGTCGGGGAAGTTCAAGCTGGACATCTTTTTTGTGTATACATGCTTCTTTACTGATTTGTTCGTCATGATTCCCTTTGACAACTTCCAAGTGGGAGTGCTGCGAGCATTTAAAATTGCATCGACCTAACTTCACCCAAACGCTTGGTCTGCCATTCAAGTCTTTTGGTTCTTATGCATGGTGTTGGGCCTAACCTCACCATTCAACACCAAACCAACTAGCAAAATTGCACAAGGACCATTCAAGCCAAAGTCAGTTTTCAAAACAGATTTAGTGTCAAAATCTAATGTAGTCATATCATCATCAGGATTATCATTCAAAATAGTTGATGTAGGAAACTTAGAATCAATATTCACGTTAGCCTCAATGTGAGTAGTTATACTAGTCTACATTTAAAAAAAATTATCATTTAAAATTGCATCCAGATTAAGGAAATCATTAGCATTAATGTTCAAGTAAGGAACAATAGTTTCTACATCAATATGCTTAATGGCCAAAGCTAGGAGCAGCTCAAGAGTTTGAAAAAATTAGGTCATTTATTTAAAACTTATTTTTCAAGCTTTTTTTTTATGCAAAATTATTTATTAAATTGTGATAATTAATTTCATTTAAAATTTCTTTTTCTATAGATAATAATGTTAATCCATTTAATCTTTCTTGAGACATTGTTGATCTTAAATAAGATTTTTTGCTGTGAGAAACCTCCCTTTCTTCCATTGGCTTGGATAATATATATTTTTGTCAAGAGCATAATCATCATTTAGTCTTAATCTCCTCCTCGTTACCACGGGTTTGACAATCAAAAGTATTCTCATCACTAGCTACTTCTTTTTTTCTGTTGTTGCTTTCACCTATATCTATGTTGTTATTATCTTGTTCTTTCAAAGAGCACCCAACTATATTTTCTAATTCATTTTTCTTATCTATTTTTATAATTCATATCTCCTTTATGTGATGCAATTAAAGCCTCAATTATTCTTTTCTTTTGGAAGTTTGAATAGCTTGATTCAAATTTTACAGTTGACATATCTATATATTTTTATATGAAATAAAAAGTTATAATATATAAATCACTACTCAAGATAAGTATATAAACCAAATAAGGAATGAATTAACAATAAAATTTGGTTCTGATTGTCAAGAAAGTAAACTCGATAGTAGACTTGTCTTGATGTCTCAAGTCTCTTTCTCCTTCTTAATTATCAACTTTTTCACAAACCTTAAGATTACTCATTAATAAAAATAATTAAAAAAATTATTGTTCTTCTCACCTCGATAATAAGTTTTTTTTTCCTAAACTTGAATTATCTTTCTACAAAAATTTCAACTTTGAATTATTCTCCAATTAATTTATTATCCATGAAAAGACTAAACCCTAATCTAATTAATAATTTTGTAGAAAAAATGCATTTCCTTGTCAAAATTTATGAGAAAAAAAACTTCCGAAACTCATAAATCGAAAAATACCGAAAAAAATTGGGAAAAAGAAACTCATTTTTAATTCTAATACAAATTCAAAACAGAATAAAAACAACAACACAAATAGAAATACATACTAACTACAAATGAGAATGAAATAATTGGTACACATGAACATTATGAGATTCAATGAATGTAATTTGGCAAAACCCTATTGAAAAGGAGTCTTAGAAGAGAAGGAAGTAATGAGAGACAAAAGTGTAAGACCCGTGAAAATTAATTAATTAAATATTTAATTAATTAATAAATGCAGGTAGAAAGCACCTTTATGACATTAATTGTTGTTTAATGTAACGTGGAGAAGTTCTAGCTCAATTGGTTGAGAGTACTTTGATTGTGTGAGAGGACTTGGGTTTGAGTCCTATGTATGCCAATTATGTGTTGTTGTTTTATTATTGATTTTAAAGATATGTATGATGATGTGATTGACATTGTAGACAATGTTGATTTGTGTATATCATCAAATGTGATTTGGTATGGTGGTTGTGCTTTGGCCTTATGAGTGGAAGGTCATGGTTCAAACCTGGTGGGCAAAGAATAAGCTTTATTTTTGCTAACTAATAATTGGGGTATGAATGTGAAGGGGTAAAGAAAAGCCTAGCAGAATGGGGTAGTCAAGGGGGTTGGAAAATTACCAAATAATTAACATGCGAATCAAGGATTTCCTCATCTCAATTTTTGATCACTAATTCCAGGTTAGGGGAGCTGTACTTTGTGTATGTAAATAATCTGTCAGTGTTATGAGTTTGAGTTCCAATTGGTTCATGTTTGATTGGGAAAATTCGTGCTTGATGTGCTGTGATTGGAAATTGGAGTATTTAAATTTGGGTGTATGATTATGTATGGGTAATGTGTTGAGGGAGGAGGGTTTTTATATTTCAGGTTGTTGATGGTTGTATGTTCGAATGTGGTTGTCAATATATGTGAAAAGCTAGGTTTTGGGTGCTAATGGCCCTTACAATTACATTAGTATCGATTGCATGTTTGGTGGTATATTTTTGGGTATGAATTGACACTGTTTTGGGTAAAATGCGTGTGTGATAGTGAGGGAACTCTGCAAGTCTCGCCCAAGCGAGTCTATCTCGTCTAGGCGAGAGTTGCAGAACCTCACGTCTGGTTTGGGTCGCGCTGCTCGCCCAGGCGAGCTTGGTTTGGTGTTGAGCGACTTAGTCTCGCTCAGGCGAGGGACAACTCGCCTAAGCGAGGTCGCGAGGAAACTTGGGCGCTTTTGAGCGCGATATCTCGCCTAGGCGAGAAGTATTGGTGTTTTGAGTGACTTCGTCTCGCTTAGGCGAGAGACATTCGCATGAGCGAGGTCGCGATGAGAAATGACGTTGTTTAAGTAGTTCCAGGTTTAGGCGAAGGGTGGGTGTTACTTTGAGCGATGGTGCAGCTCGCCCAGGCGAGGGAATCTCGCCTAAGCGAGATAACGAGAGATTGTGGTTGTTTTAAGCTCGCTCAAGCGAGGCGAACTAGCCTAAGCGAAGCAGAGGGCTTAGCTTGGGCAAGGGTCCCTAGCTTAAGCGAGTTTATGTGATTTACTATGGTTTTATGTCCTTGTGAGTGTCTTTTGGCTGTTTATACTAAGGTTAGGTTGTATATGCATGTGGTGTGGTGTTTGGGCTTGAAAGACTAAGTCCATTAGGGGTCTGGGATGTGCTCGGAGGTTAGACACATGATGGGCATGGAACTGGTTGAGTTCCCATCGGCTAGTTCATGCATATGACTCATGAAGGACTATGACTTAGTTTCGTGGGAGCACAGGGAAGTCCCAAGACCTAGTTCATGCATATGACTCATGAAGGACTATGAGGTCATGGTTGGGTGATTTGGAAATTATGAGTTTTGTACTTATGTTGTTTTGGGTTGGG
>Ga0209589_1011340_pt1 | contig 12596 bp, 8 predicted proteins | sample CowpeawhiteBW_FD_187525 | JGI IMG/M metagenome (GOLD analysis project Ga0209589, IMG submission 187525) | Root nodule microbial communities of legume samples collected from California USA - Cow pea white BW (SPAdes) (version 2) | ecosystem: Host-associated > Plants > Roots > Nodule | place: USA...
TCTTATCCTAATACCAATATTTTATTTGAGGTATTTTGCTCTTTCAATCTACTATAGTTCAATAGTTAACTTAGTTAACTTAACATAAGTTTAGTTTCTTAAAACTGAACTATTTTATAATACAGTTAAATTATTACTATGAATAGTTTAGTATATTTTAGTTTAATATAGTACAATTAACTATAGTTTAGTATAGTTTAGTAAATTATGCCCAGCCCTATTGACGTGTTAGAAAATAAAGTACCATTCTAGAACGCTGGTATACAAGTTAGCAAATGGTTAATGCTATCACAATAAGGGAACTAAATCCAAACATTTTAAAAATTGAAAAAATTGATCAAAATTTTGAAAAGAGACTAATTTTAAATTTTATTAGAAGTTCAGGAACCAAAATATTTATCCATATTTATCCATATTGGAGATGTAAACTTATGAGAGAATATCTAATCGGCTATGCCAGATTTATATTCTCATAATCTTACACAACTCCCTCTTCTGTTGTTTATATTTCTGTTATGTTCTTTTTATTTATGTTCTTTTTATCTCCCTTCTTTTTATCCTGGTATCAGAGCGAGGTTCTTCCTTGAATGCCTTTTGAATATTTTTGTAATTGAAGTGGTTTGTATTCGCTAGGATACCCTTTGTAGATCGGGCAGGTTATGGCCAGGAGAGCCAACAGAACCATAAGTCCCAAGTGATCTGCCTCAGTGGGTTGAGGAATACTTTGCATATTACGACACTCTTTACATAAATATTTGCTTGTTTATATGTTTTTGTAAAGTTTTGTTTTAATTTCTGACAAGAAACAATCAAACACTGCGCGTATTCTAGGTTATATTGCTTGTAGTGGGCATATAGCTTCGGGGTATATATTAAGAGGAGTGCTGAACGGCACTTGGGTATAACAACCCCTTTGCTCGCAGTTGAGGTATACGATGTCAGAAATCTAAAAAAAAAAAAAAAGAGTTTTTAAGCCTTATGATTATTTATATTCTTTATAAGTATTACTCTATAGTGTATTCCGTAGATTCCTACCTTTTATCCCCTGCTACTGCTTTTCCGCTTTGCCTGCTATTTTCCTGCAATTACACTGCCTTTTTCTGTTTTAAAATTTTTTAATGAATAACATACAGCCATTTCTGGGCTCTGACTACAAATCAGCCTTAACGGCTGTAGAAAAAATTACAAATTCTCCTCCAATAGGTTATAAAAAACCTACTCCAGAGATAGACCCTGTACACACAGTTATTATAGGACAAAATAACACTATAATAGCTCTTCTAGAAGAGGTCTCTAGAAGATTGAATCATATAATTGATTCTACTAAAGGGTCGAACTTGTCTAAAGATATAGAAGGCCTTACAAAACAAGTATCAAAACTATCTTTAGGAACACATACACATATAAAGACAACTACCCACAAGTTTATTAAAGTTACAACTAAAAAAGATACGAAAGTTGTAAGTACTGACGCAACATCTTCTACAAACAATAATAATAGTTTATAATGATGACACAAAATAATATGCTTACACAAACACAAACTGATAATACTAATATGAATAGTACAACAGAACCTAATAGCACACAAAGATTCCCCGGAATCCCTAGAAGATTAAGGGAACACCAGACTAGAAGTCAAAATCTTATACAACATCCAGGAATCTTAGACAGATTCTTAAACAGACAAAGAACTACTAATATTAGAAGACTAGAAGATTTAGTAGATATACAACAAAATACAGACATAGGATCTAATTCAAGAATAGACTCCTTAAATTCTAGACAGTTATACAACATAGGTTGGTTAAGTTCTGAACGAACTAGCCTCTATCGATATAGGAGAATAAAAGATTTTCATCTTCCTGACAATACCTACGAGATAATTCCTCTAATATCTCCACAAACAGGTAGACAATTACAAAATTTACAAGCTAGATACGTCCACATGGGATTAATCACTATTGGTGTCAGATCCCTAGCAAGACATATGATCGGAGCTAGAGCTTTGATAGTTCTACACGATTCAAGATTTCAAAATAATGATTCACAAAGTGTAATAGGGATTTTAGAAGTAGATCTAAATCAACCCTTTTCTCTTATTTATCTTGCACCAAATTTTACATTAACTTTACAAGATTTTATAAATCACATAAACTTAGAAGTACAAACGATAGGTTTTGGACCCAATTGGATGAGAGAAAATCTACATCTAGACATAACTTTCATCGAAAGAATAAGTAACCATATTTCTTCCATGTATAGGATAAATACTAGACCATTAGAAGAAGCCATTAGCTCGTATGGTACACAATTCTTACCAGCCCAAGCCTTCACAAGAAGAAATGAAGGACACTTGTGGCAAACACATTTACCCAGAGAAGAAAATAACCCAATCACAGCCCCTTCATCTGCTATTTTACATAACAGGTCTAGAAGACTCAGTCTAAGTTTTGTAGACTACACAAACATACCACAACTTGACCTAGAACAAGATAGGTTAGCCGAAAATAGGCATAGCACTTCAGCTATTCCTGATAACGAACACATTTCTATGATGAATATCATACAAAACGAAGAAGATGAAGATGATGATATGACTGATGAAGAATGGAATCATCATCAGTCAATTATAGCCGAGTATAGACAAGGATCTTTAGACTCCTCTACATACACAAATTCTGAAAATATTTATGATGAAACAGAAAATATTATAAATAATTTCCTTGACAACCTACAATTAGATGAAGAAGATAACTCTTCAGTAATATCAGAACCTATATCTACATTAGGTTTTGTCAATACAAGTGTAGGATCAGTAAACCCCAACAGTTACCAGTTAGAACATGTTGGTACACAAAGTTATTCCACTGGATTCATACCCAGAGAATCCCCAACAAGTGTCACTTTCTCTGATAACCAATATACAACACATGGGAAAAGGCTCCCAATAGAGCCAAATTTCATAATGCCAAATCTTTTATTAAACATAGGAGGAATTGACCCTCAGTTATTACCGACATATATCGAACAATGGACTGCTACTGTAATCCGTGATTACGGTATCCATTACGAAAAAGAAATGCAGTCTTCACAAGACATGATTGCCAAAGGAGAAACTTATTTAGGAGACATAGCTAGAGCTTGTTGGGAATCTTTTAAAAAGAATTACCCAACAGAATTAAATACGTTAGTAATCGAACCAGGTCCTAACATCTACAATTTTTGTTCTTTAATACAAAGATTACTCATTTCCCAATCTGCAAATGATGGGAATACACTCAGACAACAGATTTACATAGGACACCTAGAAAGGTTGTCTATAACATATTTTGGAAAAATTAAAGAATTTTTACAAGATTATCTCATGTATGCCTCCATAGCTGGATGTTTTCATGATAAAGGAGTTGGAGAAAAAATGTTTCTCAAACTACCAGGAAAATTAGGCCAAAAAATCAGGGAATCTTGGAAAAATGAAGAGGTAACTCCCATGTTAAATAACCGCTCAATTAGAATACAACACATCATGAAAGTAATGGAAGACACTTGCACGCATATTGCAATACAAAAACAACTAAAAAATTCTGAGTCTGGAATTTGTAAACAGATATACACTCCACAACAATACAACCAAAATAAAAGATACATACCCAAAAGAAAACCTAGACATACTCAACAGTATAGTCACAGGTCTCATTCGACTGTACAAAAACCCTCGAGTTCTAGGAAAACTTATACAATAAGATCCTCTAATTCTAGGAAACCCACTCTAAACCCTGACAGGCACGTCAGAAAATTTAGAGAAAATAAAAACTACAAACAGACATTAAAGTGTTATGCTTGTAGCCAAACTGGACATTTCTCAAGAGATTGTCCAAACATAGCAAATCTCTACACAAAAGAAGCAGAACTCATCAAATACTGCCACATGAATCTTCTTCCAATTGATGAAGATGTATCCACTGACTCTGAAATATTATCAGTAGTTAGTATAACAGAATACAATGACGAAATAAGTCCAGAAAAACAACCTAAAAATTATGATTTAATAAATGATTTCACAAATAACGAATTCATTCATATTTACCCCAAAGAAAATGATTTCGAATTAAACAACAAATACAATGAATTAGGTGAAATACTAGATGATTCTGGATACTACCTAATGAATATAACCGAAACAAATACATGTCTTCATACATTACAATACTTCTCAGAGCCAACATCTATTCCCTGTCAGTATTGCGATAGTTATTTCCACAAGTCACAAAGGGCTCATTGTCCGTTATGTTATAAAAATTTCTGTATAAAATGTGTAACAACACACCTAAACATACAAGAAATACCAAATTTCTTGGAACAAAAAGAAAATACAAAAGACAAAAACATAATCGATACTAGGACTTCAATTTTAGAGATCCGAGTAAATAACCTAGAAGAAAAAATCCTCTTTCTAGAACAAAGACTTCAAGATATTGGAACAAGTGTTTCTCTAGAAAACATACAAAATAACATGATGGGAACCACGGAACGTATCCCATTAGTCTGCAACGAAAAACAATTAATATCTGTGAAAGTATTAGTAAAAATAAATTTCCCTAAACAAAGCAAAAATCCTGCTAAAGAAGAAGTTATACAAGCCTTATTAGACACAGGATGTTCTGAAACAGTCATCTGTAAAACAAAAGTACCCCCATATATGATTACTAAAAGTAAGCATATACAAAAAACAAGAACTATGTCAGGCGTAGTTATGATAAACGACGAAGAGATAAACAATATTTCTCTTCAATTTAGCACAAATTGTGATCTATTTGGTCAGAAAATACACCTTAAAACCATGCGCGTTAAGAACTTAGTCCCCTCAAAGCAAAGCATGATTATTGGTTTAGATTTTATTTTAGGCCATAATAGAACAATCACCATAAATAAAGACTACGTCATTATTAGTGATAAAACACAAATGTCACCCATAATTAGTGGAGATAGTTATACAAGACAATCATCTGAAGAATGTTCATGTACAAACAACACATCTCCAGAAAGATGCGCGTGTATAAAGGAAGAAATGGAGTTCATAGATTACTGTCCAGAAGACACTATGGATTCTTTTTCAGCCATAAAAATATCCAAGACAATAACTTTTGATAATATCCAACAAATTTTGGATAGGTTAAACAAAACTAGTATAATAGGAGAAGATTCTACAAAATTTTGGGACCGTGATCCCATTACTTGCAAATTAAATATAATCAATCCAGATTTAGTTATAAAAACTAAAGATATACAATATAATAACTGGGAACAAGAAGAATGTCGAATGCATATTGACCATCTTCTTAAACTAAGAGTAGTAACTCCAAGTGAAAGTCCTCACAGGAGTCCTGCTTTCATAGTTAATAAATCATCTGAACAAAAAAGAGGTAAATCTAGAATGGTTTACAATTACAAACGTTTGAACGATAATACAGTTGAAGATGGATATACAATTCCATCTAAAGAAATTCTTATAAATCGAATTCAAAACGCAAAATGGTTTTCAAAATTCGATCTTAAAAGTGGATTCCATCAGGTAAAAATGGAACCAGAATCAATAAAATGGACAGCATTCTCCTGTTCAGAAGGATTATACGAATGACATGTCATGCCTTTCGGTCTTAAAAATGCTCCAGCCATTTTTCAAAGAAAAATGGATAACATTTTTAATGACTGTAAATCGTTTACATGTGTCTATATAGACGACATACTTATATTTTCCAAAACAAAAGAAGACCATTATCTTCATTTAAAACAAGTACTATACAAACTTGAAAAATATGGTTTGATCATATCAAAAGGAAAGATGAAAATTTGTAAAAATTTCATCGAATTTCTTGGAACAGAAATAGGTAATGGAACTATTAAACTCCAACCTCACATTTCTAAGAAAATACAAGATTTTCCTGACAAAATGGAAGATATAAAAACACTAAGATCTTTCTTAGGACTTTTAAATTATGCCAGGAATTTTATCCAGATTTGGGAAAATACACTGCTCCTTTATACAACAAAACTTCTCTAAAAGGAGAAAGAAAATTCAATTCTGAAGATATAAAATTAGTCCAGAATATAAAACAAAAGGTAAATAAATTACCTACTCTACAATTACCATTAGATTCGGATTTTTTAGTAATCGAATGTGATGGATGCGAAACTGGATGGGGAGCCATCCTAAAAAGAAAGAAAAATAAATATCTTTCTAAAGAAAATGAACAAATTTGCAGAAATGCTTCTGGAAAGTATACAGTAAAACCACAAGTTTATCAAACTAGCACTGACTACGAGGTCAATGCAATTATACACGCTTTGGAAGCTTTTAAATTATTTTTAATAAATAAACCAGAAATAACCATTAGAATTGATTGTGAAGCAATCGTCTCTTATGGAAAAAACCAAATAAATAACGACAAAAAACCTCATAGAAGATGGTTACTTTTTAGAGAATACATGAATTCAGGAAAAATAATAAATTTCGAACACATTAAAGGATCCGACAACATGTTTGCTGATATCCTTTCCAGATACATTATACAAAAGAAAAACAATCATATACATGAATAATTTACATATCGAAGATCCAGAAATTCCCCCCGGATTCCAGGGTAGAATAAACCCATTATGGCTAAGAGGGATTAGTGGTAGTTTTAATCCTAATCCTGCCATCGAAATATCTAAACAAATAAAGAGATTTAAAAGAAAATTAGCCAAACTAAGGCGAAGGAGAAATGAATTATTCCCACACAATCCTTTCCAATATACTTATACACTCGTCCAGTACAAAGGCAACATCATGGTCTTGGAACGACACCTTCATAGAATTAGACATTTTATTGCCTAACCTCTTTGCTCTTGTTGCAGGTACAAACATTCCAGAATGGAATTCATACAAAGTACCAAGAAAGGGCCTCCGGGTCCCAAACTGGTAAAGTCCCCCTTTGTGGTGGACCAATACACAAAATATGGCAAACAAGAGTTGCCGATACTTACAAATACCTATCATTTTCCTGGTAGAGATAATACAAATGTCAAATTAAATGTTTTAATTGACAATATTTGGAATATTCCAAAATACACAGTTCAGAATGAACAACAAGTCACTAAGGTGAAACAAAGCATCATTAGTGCATTATACAATTTCTGCAATGCAGATAACAAATGAGTTTTGTTAACTTCACCTTCCTCTCCCTCTGGGAAAGGATTTACACATTATGCCTTGATTACAGGGCCAAACAAAGGAGTTTATACTTCATACAAAGACCTCTCTGAGGCCAAACAGGATCAATTTTGGTCCACATACAAAGGTTTCAATTCCCTAGAAGAAGCCCAGATGACTTTAAAACTAGGAACAATCGATGAAGAAAAAATAAAGACAGGGATGGCATTTGAACCCAAAGCCCAAACCCAAACCTATGCTGCCTCCTGTAGCTTTTCATCACCAATAAACCCAAACATTTTCCTAGCCAAATTTGAAGTCATACAGGAATTTTTGTTTGAGGTCCACTCTGAAACACAAAATTACAACGGTCTGTTTGTAAAACCCCAAACATATTTTGACACAAAGACACCGTGCCAAGAGTCCTCCGACTATTGTAAAACAGTGTCCACAAAATGTACATGCCAGATAAAATTTATCTTTAGGAAGGCTCAAATTGATTTGAAGACCTTCAAAAACCAATTATACAGAGACGTGGTCATATGTCCTTCTATATTATTAGAGGCAGGATGTCTCCAGACCCTTATCATCCCACCTACCGAAAAGTTCAACTCTCTTACCCAAGAGATAAATTCGGTGGTAAATGAAATACAGGCAGAATACATGACCAATATCTGCCTACAAATCACCTCTTCTCCCAAGAGTGCTACAAACCCTGACAGCGTGGCAACCCACGTTATAAAATTATATACAGAGTCGAATCCCGAGGCCCATGTTCACCTCCAACACGGAACCTTGAAAGGATTAGCATTGAATAAAGAAAAGCTGTACCAGTACCAGCTCTGGAAAGCTTATACTGAAGGATCAAATTGGAATTTCTCTAGGAAAGATAATACAGAATATATCCTTCTGAAAGAAACCATAAACACCAAGATATATTGGAAAAATTTTATGGGAAATAAATTCCATCCTTTTCCCATCGAGGCCAGCCCCATACTGGTGAAAAGATTTGAAAAGGAAAGAATATACAGAGAAATATATGAAGAAACAGGAAGCCATGGACAAGGAACTCCTGGATCTTCCTTCCCTTCAGACAACGAAGACTCTGATCAAATCCTAGAAGAAGACCACGAAGACTTGACGTCTACTATGGTCTCCCGAAAAGGACAATAAAAGAATATTTACCTGTGACACAGTAATTTTACTCTTAACTGAGTAATAGACTGAAGGGTAAAACAACACAGTTACCTGAAGACCTAGACTACAAGTAACCGGTCATTTTAAAACCGGTTCAACAGGTTACAGGTTTTCAAATTTTTCTATAAAAAGAGTCTGTAAGACCCTTATGCTGGGCAAGAAACTCAGATACAAGAAACTCTGAACCCCTCTCTCTCTCTCTTCTCTCTGCCTTCTCTCTACTCTACTCTTCTCTCCCCTTTTCCCCTTTCTCCTTTGTACACTTTAAACATAAATAAATGAGGTTTTTCAGATCTTCCTCCCCTCTCCGTGGAACACAAGTAAGTTTTATGAAGTAGTTTCTTTTTAGGCATCTACGGATGCCTTGAGTAATATTTATTAAAGATGCGATAATCATTTAAAGGCTTAGAAACATTTTATGTACAGTATTTTATCTTTCTGTACTTGGAGATGTAAACTTATGAGAGAATATCTAACCGGCTATGCCAGATTTATATTCTCATAATCTTACACAACTCCCTCTTCTGTTGTTTATATTTCTGTTATGTTCTTTTTATTTATGTTCTTTTTATCTCCCTTCTTTTTATCCTGTTTGTATGTGAACGTGATTGATTGGTGTCTTGGGTTGAAACAATGTATAGAATGGTCTATCTATTTGTTAAATGTTATTCTCATTATAAGAGTGTTATGGAATTGAGAAGTAAATTTTTGTTTTGTTGATAAGTCAATTGTTGTTGCATCACATGAGCTTATATTGGTAAATGTGGATTCTGGTGGTGCAAATGAGTTTTTGATCCGTGAAAAGAGTGAATTGTACGTTTCTGGATGAGTTGTTAGGGATTATATGAAGGCAAATTGCATGTTTGAGTTAAAGATGTATGTTGTATGAAAAAAATATGTTTTTGGTGCAAAAGTAAGATTTCAAGTAAGTTTAAGGGATCTAATACGAGGATTTATGAATGTTATTGGAATATTTCTTACAATGGATTTATTGAGATGACATGATTACGGTAAGTAAATTTTTGTCCGGTGGATGGATGAAAGTGTTAAGATATTTTTATCATTAATTTGAGAAGGCAAGAATCATATTAGGTGGTAGAATTGAAATTTTGGGCTCGGTAGAATATTACGAGTTGCCGAGTCTTGATATATTTTAGGTCTTGATATATTTTAGTCTAAGGAATGAAAGTAGGATTTTAACCTCTGAAGGTTACACATAAAAGTTGGAGTGTAATTTTGGGTGATATAATTTTGTGTATTAGTTTTGGGTTATATCTGAGAAAGACAATGATACTATGACTCCTATTTTTTTACTCTAATTCTTATTTTTAACGTGATTTAGAGTGAATATTTGATTAATGTAATATTATTTTTTTTAAAAGAATTTAATGATTTACACTAAACTATTTTAAAAAATAAAAAATAAGAATTAAAAAATGAAAGTCAAAGTGTAATATTTTATTTGAGAATATTTGTCTTCATTGGAGTCTTGTAAATTACGTTTTAGTTTTAACTTTTGCAATTCGGGTCACTGTTTGGACCGTCGGACAGGGTAGCAACTGTTGAGTGTCATCATGGTAAGAGCCAGTAGTTCAAGTGGCTTAGTTCCCTTCATGCTTTTATCTGTCTTAATGTTTTTTTTCTTTTAGAATATCAACTCCCTTATGCTTCAGGTTGTATAGTTTTATGGTAAGGTGTTTGTTCTTTATCTTTTGAGTACGACTTTTGGCTTGTTTCCTATGATTTTTTATTTTTCTTGTTTCCCTTTTAACTAATATGTTTTATGTGAAGTCAAATGATGAATGAATTCTCAATTTTCAAATGCAAAACTTTATAATAATATTTAACATAATTTTTTTTAAAAATAGGTGAAATTATACAGAAACATTTATCTTAGAAATTAATTATTTAAATATTTAATAAAATAATCGTATGTTTTAATATTCATTGAAAAGTTTAACTTAAGGATGGAGTCAGCTTGCTTTTCAATTTATTAAAATTTATATTTTTGAGTAAGCCAACTAATTTAATTTAAGTCATTAACCTTTAGGTTTTAAAATTGTAAAAAAATATTTTTTCTAACAATTTCATGTCACCGTTTTTAATATAGAGACTCGATTTTTTTTTACTTCGGACAGCTATTTAGAAATTTCAAAAGTAATTTAAGCTTTACTAATTAAAAAGCGTGGTAGGTCTTGTATATAAGTTACCGAAGGGAAAGGTTGGTAGCAGTAAAGATCATCATCTTTCTGTATTTTGAATAATTGCTTTCTGTAGTAACCGTTGACCTCAATTCCCTTGATGGCATTCGAGTCTTCTCCACCATCATCCAAATCCCAACGGATATGCGACGTGTTCATCAATTTCAGGGGAGTGGACACCCGCAAGAAGTTCGTTTCTCATCTCCATTCTTCGCTCTCAAAAGCTGGAGTCAAAACCTTCCTTGACGAGGAGAATCTGCTCAAGGGAATGGAGCTGCAAGAAACTATTGCGAGCAATAGAAGTGTCTCAAATAGCAGTAGTAGTTTTCTCCAAAAGATACGCTGAATCTAGTTGGTGTCTTGATGAGCTTCAAAAAATCTTTGAATGCCACCAAACTTGTGGCCTAAGAGTTGTGCCCGTATTTTACTATGTCGACCCATCCGAAGTGTTGTAGTAGGTGACAAAATCACGAACCAAAAAAACTTTTTGAGACGTGTAATCTTTGAATGCCACCAAACTTGTGGCCTAAGAGTTGTGCCCGTATTTTACTATGTCGACCCATCCGAAGTGTTGTAGTAGGTGACAAAATCACGAACCAAAAAGACTTTTTGAGACGTGTAGATTCACAGTTCTAAAGGACTTATTCACGATGTATTGTGCAAACTCAGGATATAACAAGAATTTCTCAGAATTTTCAAGAATCTCAGAATCTAGCAAGACTATCTCTTAAAAAGAGTAAACAAATAACCTAACCCAGAATACTATAACAGAAGTATAAGATGGGAAAGATCAAGAAACAAGATAGAATGAAAGGAAGCATGAGTTGTGTGTTTACGGAGGTGAACTTAAGCCTTTATTTATATAGAGGTTGGAAAGTGAATCTAACATTGTAACATTTCGCTAGGATATTACGAATTTTCAATAAAATGAAAGAGAAATAATAAATCAACATAATTTATTATACAACCTTTCCCAAAAATGCTGGAAAATTGAAGACTTTATTACAACGTCAAAAGCTCAGAATCCTTAACATTATAAATATGAAATAGGAAAACCAAGTTCGATAATAAAACGATTACAACATCTTTAAAATCCATCAAAGCAATAAAACTTCGTAGTAAAAATCTCCAAGATAGCCCATGCTCCAGCTCTATACCTCACCAGAACCACTTGCAATATCATTTGCTCCCATTAAAACGTAATACACGATCATCGCCAAACATAAACAAATAGGGTGAGCTAATAATATAAAGATATACATACATACAATCAAGTATATGCACACATATCAAAGGAACACATATCCTTTTATTCCACACAACATGGCTACCACCATGTCATCCATGTTCTACGTCTTTAGATAAATACCTCAAGATGTCTTACTGCCACATCTACAAGCCACAACTTGTAGAGCACGTGCAGGAAACCTGCTACAGACCATACTTCGTAACGCCAAGTGGAGTTCCCAATATGAATGATGAGTCATTATTTTCTTCTATTCCACTAGCTTTTGTGCACCCATTAGACAGTTGATTAGTGCTTAATTGTTCATCATTAGAGTGTTTTTCCATCTGTTGGGCTTTATTGGGCCACTGTTTCGTTCATAGTAAAATTTCCAGTGTGTTTGTGTTTTGTGTTTTGGTGTGTGTGTGTGTAGTTCAAGTGTGGTTGAGTTGGTATATGTTCATTGTGATGTTAATGTTGTGTTAAGTTCAGTGTCTGTTTCCATTCCTGCGTGTTTCTGTGTAGTGTAGTGAATAGTGTCGCGGCGCGCATGAATAGTGTCATTTGTAGTAGTGAATAGTGTTTGAATAGTGTCCGAATCTGGCATTTAACTTCTGCATTTTTGTTTTGGTAGCTACGGAGCTTGTTTTGACTTGAAATTTTTTTTCCCCACTTCTAAGACGTTGAACTTGATAGGAAAAATAGCTAGAGCAGTTGGTATGGTCTGAGTTAAGAGATTCAAAAAATTTTTGGACTGATTTTTAGTGAAACTTCAGAGGAC
>Ga0209589_1011341_pt1 | contig 12595 bp, 6 predicted proteins | sample CowpeawhiteBW_FD_187525 | JGI IMG/M metagenome (GOLD analysis project Ga0209589, IMG submission 187525) | Root nodule microbial communities of legume samples collected from California USA - Cow pea white BW (SPAdes) (version 2) | ecosystem: Host-associated > Plants > Roots > Nodule | place: USA...
TGAAATTAGAAATTGAGTATTTAAATAAAGGTGTTTTTATACGTCAAGAAGCTTATATAATTAAGGTGCTTAAAATGTTCTAAATGGACAAGTCATGTCCATTATGCACTCCAATAGTTGTGAGGTTGTTAGATGTTGATAAAGTCTCTTCTTAGAACTCAAGAAAATGATGAAGATCTTCTTGGCCTAGAAGCACCATATCTTATTGTCATAGAAACACTAATGTATCTTGTTAATTATACTCTATCTAATATTGCATTTGCTGTAAATTTGTTAAGCAAAATATAGTTCTTCAACTACAAAAAGAAAATGGTTTGGAGTAAAACATATACTTCTTTACTTTAAGGGTACTATGAATATGAGCTTATTCCATCCAAATTATTCAGATTCAGACAAATGGGTTATGTATATACATGTTATTTTACATATTCTCACAATGTCATAATGGTTGATCATAAACAAGATGTTTGTTCACATATGGTAGCACAATGGTTTCATGAAGGTATATGAAACAAATCATAGTAGCAACATTGTCTAATCATACAGAATTACGAGGAAAGTTGTGAATATGTTTGGCTAAGGTCTATAATTCAACATGTGCAAGAAACTTGTGCCTATCCCCGACAAAGATGGAATCAACAATCATATATGAAGACAATAGTGTATTGTTCAATTGAAAGAACGATATAGATATCCAAAAATTCATTCATGTGAAAATATGGCAAGTCTATTTATGAAGTTTTTGCCAAGAAGAACTTTTGAGCAAATGATTCACAAGTTCGGACTCTGTCACCTTAATGATGTAAGTTTACATGAGGGAGAGAAATAGAATATGTGATGAACAATATTGTATTAAAGAATACAAAATGTTGTACTCTTTTTCCTTCATTAGGTTTTTATCCCAAAGGGTCTTTCCTGATAAGGTTTTAATAAGGTACATTCTTTTATCAATGGACACACACTCAATGGGGAGTGTTATGAATTAATTATTGTCCATTAATTTGATACATTTACTCATATGATTGATACTCATATGATTCATTATTATCTTTACGTAAATATTTGTATTAAATTAAGTTGATTTGTTTCTTTTATGGATTACATGTTGTATCTATAAATAAAACTCTTCCTATCAATAATAATAGAGAGAAATTGCTCTCTATTCTCTCATTCTATATTCTTCCTTTTATTGTCTATTCTTCTCTCTTCTCTCTATTACACGCTTTATTTTATAACATTAAGAAAGTTTTAAACATCTACTTTTTTATTAAATAATTTGTTTAGTTAAAAACTGAGTATTCCATTATAAAATAAAAGTTGATTATTTATATTTACCTATGTCCATAATTTTGTAAGAGAATTTAAAGAAAAAATAATTTAAGAAAATATAAATTGAGTTAAAATAAATTTTAAAATAAAATAAAAAATATTATAAAATCTTAATAAATGAAAAATATATAATTTAAAACAAAAATAAAATAAAATAAATTTATTCACAAATATCAAAATCCTAATTAATTAATTTTACTGAATTTATTATTTTAATATGTTTTGTTTCAATTATTTATTCTATTATAATGAAAAACAAAAACATCAATAAAATATTACGCTGGATCATACCTTTACATTTTTTTTTAACATAACCAATTAGATATAAAAATAGAATAAAATATTCACTACACATAATTTTGTATAAACTGTGATCACCTATAAATTTATATGCAAATCTTTAAAGTCCATAAAATGTTCTTTTGTTTACTTTTTCATTTGTGGTATTTTCTTTGGGGTTTTATAGCTCCGATCCTAGGTTTCCACTTCCTGAAGCAAACTATGTGCTAGAATTTAATATCAGAAAGTTACATGGCGCAACAAGCATAACTTGAAAATGGGTCAGAAACATTTTGTGCAATAATAAATTACAAGTGGTGAGGGAATATCACAGTACTTTTGGCGTATCCAAATACATAATTCACCCAAACATTTTTGGTAAAGTAATCTTAAGATAAAATAGAGAGAAATGTAGTTTATATTGATAGGACCCCACGAGAGTGAAGTGTTCATCTTTCACAAATCTATATATAGAGAGACAGAAGAGAAGACAAGACCCACATGACTGGGTACACTACAATACACAGTGAGTAACTGGAGTGAAGTGAGAAGAAGAAAAAATGGAGATAGAGAAGAGCGCCAAGAACAGTGAGGAAATCGGTGCTCAGAAAGAAGCCAAGACTACCCAACATCGACGAGGAGGCATCAGAACGTTACCTTTCATCCTTGGTCAGTTCCACTTCTTCTTTCTCCTTCATTTTTTTCTGTCTTTTTTTTTTACTGTTATTTTTGACATTACACCTTCTTTCACTAACATTTTTCATATTTATCCTTTTTTTTCTTTTAAAAATATAAAATTTATATTTTGTTAAAATTATTTTACTTTTATAAAAATTACTAATTAGTCATCAAATGGTTTTACCTTTTCTTAACTTTCGGTTTTCATGAATTTGTTCAAACTCATTAACCAGAAAATATTATTAATTTTTTACAAAATAAAAAAAAAAAGAGTAATGTGGTTAATTTCTTCTTTTCATTATCATTATTTTCTTGATATAATAATTCTTACAAATAGCTCAGTTTTGGTGGTTAGACGAAAAAAAATGAGCAGCGACGGTCGAGTTTAAACGTAGGAGAATTTCTATTCAAATAATTTTTTTTTTCATATACCTTTCATTTCTTTTAAACTAGAGTGTGTCGAGTATTGTTAACTTAATTTTATAATAACAAAATATATATATATATATATATATATATATATATATATATATATATATATATATATATATAAATAGAGAGAGAGGAAGAAAGAGTAGTTTTCACTTAATTAATCAGAGAAAGATTTTTATTTTCCTTTGAAATACTCAAGCACTTTTACTGAACCCACGGAACCAAACGGTTTTCACGTGCACTAGAACAGAAAATTTGGGTTTTTTTTTATAGAAAAATTAACCTCGACTTATACTAGTTGTTTTGAAATTTACAATATATATTTTTAATTTCAATTAAAAATAGCTTAATTTAATTTTTTTATTTAAATCCTAACGTGTTTAATACAATATAATTGAGAGGCAGACACTTTTTAACTTATTCACGATTTAAGCTTTGATGTTATACTATTATATTTTAGGTAAATTTTAATTTATTTATTTGATGATATTAAGGGTTTTAGTAGACCCGAGATGTTCCTTTGTTAAAGATAATGATTAATATTTCAGAATATTAAAGTTTATTACCAACTACAACAGTGATTCATGATATTAAATCGTTTAATGCTTTGTATGATCTTTTTTTATATTCTTAAAATTATTAAAATCTAATTTTCTTAATCTACAGTTAGAATATCTGGAGTAGTGATCTTATAAATAGCATACTGAAATTCTTATTTCATTCTAAATGAAATTAGCTATATTATATTATATTTAAGTAATTTATACTAAATATTTACATTTTTTTAATATATTGTTATAAATACTTATATTTTTCTAATAAACACTGTTTCTGGTAAAAAATAATGTTATTAAAATTTTAGAAACTTTTGTTATTACTTAAATTAATTCTACCACAGTTTTTTATAAGATAAACACGGACTAAACATTCTTTGCTCGAAATCATCTTACATAATTAATTAATTCATATGTATTCACTCGAGGGCAATTTTATAAAATATATTTAATGTTATAAAAATGAGCAAGACACATCTTTCAAAGACTTCTTATAAGAACGGTCAAAAGTTGTATCATGAAATATTTAATTACAAGGGTTTAAAAGAAAACAATTTTTTTAAGAATATGAAGTTGTTTTCCCGATTAGGCTAATTTGTCTAAAAATTTGTATTAATTTAGAAAAGAAATTATTTTCTCGACATCATTAATTATCTCATATATCATTTTACCGCGATGACTTGTGCAATTAGTAATTTTGTAAAAAATATATATATATATATAAAAAATAGTTTTTAAACTAAAAACCAGATGAAAAATATATTGATATAGTAAACACTTGAACAAGTAAGTTTTCATCTTTCTTTAGCATTTGAAGCATCTTTCTTCTTTAACTTTTCATGAAGAGACTTATTAATAGCAAAGTTTGAACTAATAAACAACACATTTACTTCTTTTTTCGGGTAAAGCTAGACTTATTAAACACCTCTTGAAGATCATACTTTCAGAAGCTAACAAGTGAAAAGAAAAAAGCAAAAAAACTATGGTGCAGTGTCCAAAACCCAAATATTCTTAACACAAATTTGATACGAATGATGCAGCAAACGAAGTGTGTGACAGATTTGCAAGTGCTGGTTTTCATGGTAACCTGATAAGTTACTTGACCCAAGAGCTGAACATGCCATTGGTGGCTGCCTCAAACACTTTGACAAACTTTGGTGGAACATCTAGCTTCACCCCTCTCATTGGTGCCATTATAGCAGATTCCTTTGCTGGACGCTTTTGGACCATTACTGTTGCTTCTCTCATTTATGAACTGGTTTCTTACCCTTTCCTTTCCCCTATAATCTAATCTTAATCAACTCTCATTTCATTACTCTACTCCTAACCTAATTCAAAAAAATATCAAACACTTATTTCAAACTCTCAAACTTGAAAGTCACAACACTTTCAAGATTCAAACAACTGATTTCAATTATCAGCATCTTTCATTTGAGTACACCCTGAACTATTGTTCTTGCTACAGGGATTGCTCAGCATCACTGTATCAGCTATACTGCCACATTTTCGACCTCCACCATGTCCTACACAAGTGAACTGCCAAGAAGCCACATCCTCGCAGCTATGGATACTCTACATCTCTCTCCTCCTCACATCTGTTGGATCAGGTGGCATCAGACCCTGTGTTGTTCCCTTTTCAGCAGACCAGTTCGACATGACCAAAACCGGTGTTGCATCAAGGAAATGGAACCTCTTCAACTGGTACTTTTTCAGCATGGGATTTGCTTCTCTAAGTGCCTTGACAATTGTGGTTTACATTCAAGACAACATGGGATGGGGTTGGGGCCTTGGAATTCCAAGCATTGCTATGATGATCTCCATCATTGCCTTTGTGTTGGGTTCACCACTCTATAAGACCGTCAAACCAGAAGGAAGCCCTTTGGTTCGTTTGGCCCAGGTAATCGCAGCAGCTGTAAAGAAAAGGAACCAGACTTTACCAGAAGATCCCAAGTTTTTGTACCACAATTGGGAACTCGATGCTCCTATTGCTCTGGAAGGCATGCTTCTACACTCTGATCAATATAAGTGAGTCAGATACTTACCATTCTTTACTCAAACCAAATCCTTAAAAAAACATGAATAATAATGATGTCGTGTTGGCTATTCTTGGATTTGCAGATGGTTGGACAAGGCTGCAATTGTTACAGAGGAAGAAGCCAGAGATTCATCTGCAACACCAGACTTATGGAAGTTGGTCACTGTCCACAGAGTTGAGGAGCTAAAATCTATCATCAGAATGCTTCCAATATGGGCATCTGGAATTCTGCTGATAACTTCTTCATCACATCTTCACAGCTTTGTGATCCTACAAGCTCGTTCAATGGACCGCCACCTCTCTCCCTCTTTCGAAATCTCACCGGCCAGTATGTCCATTTTCAGTGTGCTGACCATGATGTCGGGAGTTGTTTTATACGAACGTGTTTTTGTCCCCTTTGCCCGTAGGTTCACAGGGAATCCTTCTGGAATCACTAGCCTACAAAGAATGGGAATAGGCTTCGTCATCAACATCATAGCCACTGTGGTTGCAGCTCTGATTGAAATGAAAAGGAAATCAGCTGCTGCTAAATTTAACCTCTTGGATGATCCAAAAGCCATTATTCCTATAAGTGTGTTCTGGTTGGTACCTCAGTATTTTCTTCATGGGGTGGCTGAAATTTTCATGTCTGTGGGGCATTTAGAATTTCTGTTTGAGCAGTCACCTGAAAGCATGCGTAGCAGTGCTACAGCACTGTACTGCATAACCACAGCCATTGGGAACTACTTAGGCACATTGCTGGTTTCATTGGTGCATAAGTATACTGGCAATGAGAGGAACTGGCTTCCGGATAGGAACCTTAACAGGGGTGGATTGGACTACTATTACTTTCTTGTTAGTGGGATTCAAGTTGTAAATCTTGTTTATTATTTGATATGTGCTAGGTTTTACACTTACAAGCCCGTGGAAGAAACTACAGAAAGGAACAAGGAAGAAGATTTGGAAGAAGCCAATGAACATGTATCATCGCACATTTTGAAAGATGGTGGGGAGGAAGAGAAGAGGGGAGTTACGAAAGATGAATGAATTGATAGGCTTGTTGATATTAGTTCTTAGTGTTGTTGAAGAACTCCATGTTCTTTTCCTCATCAAATGATGTAAGCGTAGACTGCAACATGTCTTGTGTTCTATGTTTTGTTCAACTTATCTAACTGAGCTACTGTTAATGATACTTTAACACATTTTACATTTATTTGATAACACGTTATAATGGTAAAATAGTTATAAAAAAAGTGAATTTTTATATTTCTAAGAGAAAAGAAAGCGAAAAATGGCGAGTATTATTACTATCAAATGAATGTAAAAGATATTTGTCTCTTAAACTCTATTTAAAAACGTTAACATAATATGATCTTATTACAATCTGTGTCATATGGCTCACTAAGGGCTCAATAAACAACCTCTTGAACATAAGGCTTTTACTTCCTCCACCCCCATAATTACTACCTTCACTTACATGAGTTTTAAATAACGATTCTACCCTTCATGATATATTGGATTACCTATTCCAGAGTTTTGCAAAACAATATTTTCAAAATCAGGTTTCCAAAACAATAAACTTTTCGAAATATATGAGATACTTTTGAGAATAAGTTTTTCCAAATAAGTTTTTTAGAATATGAGATACTTTTCACAATTGAATTTTCAGAACAAGTTTTTTTTTGAAACATATAAGATATTTTTCAAAACGCGATTTCTAGAACAAGTCGCGTTGTGTAGAGGTGCAAGTAGTATCATGGAGGTGCAGGAAGCAAAAGCATGAACCTAATTCACAAAGGTCTCTATTAGAAAAACTTGGAGATTTATTTTGGAATTTTTTTTTCTGAGAAATACTTATAAATTTTTTCCTATGAATAATAATTTACAAGAAATTATCACCAATATTTTTAACAATTTTTTTTTACCAAATTCTTGACAATTTTATTACACCTCTACTTATTATTTATTTATTTATTACCGTTTGCAAATTAATTAAAGCAAGAAAAATTGCATGTTTTAAAAAAAATTTCATGCCAATTTCTGTTCAATGTTAAAATCCAAGGCCCTGCTTGAATATTGGATGCTTAGCTATGAAGTGTGATTGTTAGTTGAGTTTGAATGAGAAGGTATTTTGCTATAAATTCAAAATAACCTTTATGTTCATCGTTTGAGTGTTGCTATGGAACTCAAACGAGGATAAAAAGTATGTTCAAAGAGTGTTGAACTAACATTCGTGGTGACATTCATCAATTATCAATTATGTGAAAATGGTACTTAAGCGATCTTTTTCACTGATGAGTTGTTCCCCGAACTTATTCGTTTGTTTTGGTTTTCAAGTAATGTCGACTCTGAACTTTTTTCTTTTTTTATTTGTTTAATTTTCTCCAAAATATAATATAAAATGTATTAATATATTAATTTACGATTTAGTTTTTAGTGAGAATTTATTTCATTTAAATGTCAATTTTGGTCATTCAACGATAATTCTTAGCCAATTATCATTAGAGAGTTTAATTTAATTACATAATTGTCACCATGTTTTATTAAAATGATTCTTGAATAACCATTATGGAAATATATTTATTTTCATATTTTGAATAGACCATTTAAAAAAATCTACTAGTAAATATTATAATTGTTGAACTATTTAAGGAAAACACATCAAAGAAGAATAAAAGATGAAAGGTATGCAATGAAATTGATGAGAAGCAAAACAAAACAACCAAAAATATCAAAATATGCAACGAAAAGAATTTTTTCAAACTTACAAGAATCTATAAAAAACAATAATAATTAAAAATGACAACAATAGAACACTAATACTTTTAATGTGTGAAAATCCTCTTAATATGAAAAGTAAAAATCCACAAACACAACACAAGTGAGTCAATCAAGTTCTATAAGATCAAATATGGTTATAAAAGAGTTAAATAAAAAAGCACAAACAATTATCTATAATTAGCCAATACATCAAAACAATAATACTCTCAAATATGAATAATCAAAAAAGAGAAATCGAAAATAGAGTCATAGTGCGAAACTGATTTCTCTAATCACAAACCTTCAATTCACAATCCAAGTGTCAAGATGGAGAATCATGTGCTACAAACCTTATGTTAAAGTTTCAGCCTGCTCCAATGATACACGAAGCAAGAATCATAATTTTTCTCGGGTGGCTCGGTGAATATGCTTGGTAGTACCTTAGTCATCATATCAACATTCTTGTCATCTATATGAATTTTATCCAACTCTAACAACTTAACATCCAAAGTATCATGTAACCTCACAACAACTTATTCAGACATAGAATACCCGTTTCCAACAAATTAATTTTAAAGTATAGTTCAAATAAAATTGTATATTAAAGAAAAAAAATTAAATCAAGTTCATCAATAATTATTAAAGGCACAAATAATCGCAAATTAGATACAATGATATTCATACTTATCTCATTAGCAAGAGAATAATTAAATACCCGCTACATGTACATATTAAATAAAGATATCCATTATAAATTTTACTTATGGATATTTGAATACAATTTTTTTTATCTTTAATACATATTATCATCTTTGTAGACAACAATAATCATATCATATAATCAAATTATAAATAAAAAAGTTTAATCTCTCAGAAGGTCTTCGTTTTCTTTCAAAAATCTCAATTGGATCATCAAATTTTAAGAATTGAGTCCTATTTTTTAAAATTTGTTTTGATTTGGTTATTTCTGTTCGGGCACCACTAACGACGTTAACTGTGTATCACGTATTAACACGTGATTTATTTATTTTTTTACTTTTTTTTCTTAAAAAAATAATTGACACGTGTCAAATTAGAATTCTGCAACATGTCAACTTGTAGTTTTTTTTATACTTTTTTTAATTTTTTAATTTTTGATTTTTTTAATTTATTTTTAAAAAAAAAAAAACTGCGACATATCTTGATTTAGTCTTAATTTTTTGTTTAAACCGGAGTAATTTCATCCCTTCCAAATTAAGACCAAATTTAACTTTTATATAAATATTATAATGATATTTTTAAATTTTAACCAAATTAAATTTATTTAAATTTAATTTTGCATTGAACTTTATTTAAAATTGATTTAATAATTTTTAGAAAACTTTATAAATTCAAATGTAAAATTTTAAAACAATTACAAATTTCACATGTAAAATTTAAGTGTTTGTAATTGTTATAAAATTGTTCAAAAATTTTACATTTAAATTTATAAAGTTGTCTAGAAATTATTAAAACAAATTTTAAATAAAGTTCAATGCAAAATTTAAATTTAAATAAACTTAATTTGGTTAAAAAAAATTATAATAAAAATATCATTATAATATTTATATAAAAGTAAACTTTGTCTCAAGTTAGAATGGTGAGATTACTCCGGTTTAAAAAAAAATAGGACTAAATTGAGACAAAATAACAAATATAATACAAACATCAAATTAAATTTTTTCATATAAACAATTTATCCGTGACGTAACCATATTTTAACATTTGACAATTTATTTTTAAATTAAAAAAAATATTTTTTTTAAAAAAGATCAACAAACTCACAGTTGACCAAACTTAATTTGACACATGTAAGTTATTTTTTAAGAAAAAAAAGTTAAAAATTAAAATTGAAAACCACGAGGTGACCAAATTAAAAAGAAATACGATGCAAAAGGAAATTAGAACTAAAATTAATATGAATAACATAAATCAAAATTAAGATTTTTTGCATAAATAATTGACACGTGACATTATCATAATTTGACAATTTTATTTTTTTTTCAAATTAAAAAAATTAAAAATTTAAAAATTTAAAAATTTGAAAAAGATAAAAAAAACCGCAGATGACAAAACTTTAATTTGACACATTTTATAAAAAATTAAAAATTAAAAACAAATAAAAAAAAAGAATATAATTAAATAAACCACGATACATACCATACACATTTATCATTAGGACATGTGCTTTAATGAAAACTAGTGCTATAATCGGGCGTACACACGGGGTGTATTTTTTTCTTTTTCTTTTAATTTTATATTTGTAAAATAAAAAAATATTATTTATATTCAAAGTAAATAATTATTTTATATATATTATTATACAATATTATTGTTTACACGAATAATAATAATAATGAATATTAGAGTTATATATTATTAGAATTATGATGGATAAATGTTACTTTAATATTTGTCGTTATAATTTTTAATAAAGTAATTTAAAATTGATTACAAATCACTTTAGATATTTTGTTAATTATTTGGAATAAAAATATATTATATTTTTTAATAAATTACTCTAAAATTTCTTACAAATAATAATAGATATTTTGTTAGATGGAATAATAAAATATTATGTTTTTTAATTGCTTACTAATAAATAAATTGGTTACAAATAATATTATTATTGTGATATTTATGTATTAAATGTCACATGATTATTGGTTATTATAATCTTTGGAGGGATATGATAATTAAAAGTTTAAATATAGTTGCAAAAGTGAGGAATTGTTTTTTTTTAATATATTGGAATACAAAATTACAAACATTGAAAGTGATAGATGGAAAATGATGTTTTAATTGGAAAAAAAACTGTTTGGGGGATTTGTTTGCATTCAAAGAAAAAGTTTAACCCTAGGTGAGAAAGGAAAAGACAACTTCATGATTGTATCAAAAAGATTGTGCACTAAATAATTACAAAATTCGTTACCTTGTTTTCATCCTGGAAAAATAAGTTTGTTTGTATATAATATGAAAATGCATTGGATCGAAAGCCGTTAATTCAATATTGATTTAATTATTGTTATATTTAAATATTATAATGATGTATAATTATATATAGTATCCAAATAAATAATTTGATAATATTTAGATGTACATTTATTTGTTTTAAATTATAAAATTGATTGATGGTAATTAAACCATATAAAAAGTTGAAGTGGAGTTTACACTTTTCAATATAAAATATAAACATAAGATATTTTAAAAATTCTTAACAATATGATAATGAGAAGAATAACGATCACAATAATGATAATGATAATTATTATAATACTAATACAAAATAATAGTAATATTATTAATAACATTAATATTAATAATAAAAGTAATAATAATACTGAATATTTATTAATACTAATATTAACATTGATAATAATAATAATAATTCAAATTATTTAAATAATAATAATATTATGGATTATGTGAAAAAGAATAACCGTATAAAAATAATTAAATAACTAATCACAAGTATTCTTAGTAATAAATAATATTTATTTCAGAATAATAATAATTTTTTTAATAATAATGTTAATAATAATACTAATGTAATACAAACTAATAATAAAAAGTAGTGGTTGGTATTGAAACATACTCATGTGTTTAGGGTTATTATTATTTTTTTAAATTATATTAAGAAAGTTAATATAATTATAAATAATATGATATTTTTTCTTACTAATATATAATTAAATAATTAATGTTAGTTGTGCGCACACTTACATGTATATAATTTGTAATTTAGTTATATGTCTTAACTTATGAAATTATTTTTAAAAGTATACTTTATATAACTATATAATATTTTATGATTAGATTAGATAAATTAAAGTTAACTCCTTTATATTTAAATCCTGTGCAAATGGTCATAAAAAAATTTCTCTGGTCAATTAACTAATGATATGTTGATTGTTATTATTTATAAATTAGAAATTTGAATATTAGTCTGAAAAATCAAAGATGATGAGTGATCTAAAAAGTATATATCAAGGATAATGCATAAACTTAAAAACGATGGAACTAGTTTCATAAAAATATTAATATATATATATATATATATATATATTATTGATAATATTGTTATTGTTATAAGTATTTTTTTAATTATAAAAAATGTTATTGTATTATATTTCATAATTTATGAGAAATTAGACATTAATATCCATGGAATTCACATTTCCATCTTATAACTTATCATGAAGGATAAAAAGTGAATTTATTATTTCGAAAAAAAACAAATTTAATATCTTAGTATTACAAAAGAATGTTTAGGGTTATAGTATGTTTTACAATAACAATATTTGGTTTTGGTTATAATATTTAAAGTGAATTGGTGATATGAAATTATAAAAAATGTGAAACTAAATATAAATTATTATAATATATATATATATATATATATATATATATATATATATATATATATATATATATATATATATGATGTATTATGGATCCAAAACAATAATAATAATGCAAAATAACAATACTAAATATTCATTAATACTAATAATATTAATTAAAATAATAA
>Ga0209589_1011343_pt1 | contig 12593 bp, 6 predicted proteins | sample CowpeawhiteBW_FD_187525 | JGI IMG/M metagenome (GOLD analysis project Ga0209589, IMG submission 187525) | Root nodule microbial communities of legume samples collected from California USA - Cow pea white BW (SPAdes) (version 2) | ecosystem: Host-associated > Plants > Roots > Nodule | place: USA...
CCCTTAGAAAAAAAAAAAAAAAACATAGAAAGATTCCTTGACTTCTAGACCTCTTCCTGAATTGGGATGCCATAATCCCACTTGGCAGAGTAATACTACATGCATGAATGACTTATATTTTATTTGGTGTTACAATATTTTTATGCCATAATTATAATTGTTGTCCTATGTTCAATTGATTAGATGTCAAGAAACTCGACTAATGTTACCCAACACTTCTCCAACCCCTTACAAACATGTATGCAATCTCGATTTTGTCTCTATAGCGATTTAGTCATACACTTATTTTTGTATAGCTGTTGATGAACATTCCAGTGAAGGTCTTAGAATTTGACATAATCTGCCAGGTGCAAAACCAACAATTCCATATTATCAAATCTTTTAGTGCACACTGGACGGTTTTCTTTGTTTATTCAATTGATATATTTCCCAGTTTCTGGTAGGTCACACTTTTCTCTATTGTTGTTGTTAAGATGTCAACTTCAAACATGGCAGCCCGACAATCAGACTCTCCTTTGCAATTTTTAATGTGGTCATAAAGGATAGCTTCCTGACCGAGGATACTAAGAATTTGGTATTCATAGAATCCTAATAAATCCATCAAATACATCTGCTCCTTGGTCTAAGCCTCGGTTTCAGAAATAACGACGAAAAACTTCAAAAGGTTTGAGATATTTTAAAATTCGAAAGGGAAAAATAGACCAAAAGAAAAACAAAAGCATAGGTAGCCTTCACAAAGGTCAAAGAGAAAGGGTGAACCAATCAATCTAACCATTAACCACTTCTATCTCCAGTGGAAAATATGCCAAAACTCTACACAAGTTATTAGGATAATCGTTGCATCATTCTTTGACAATTGAATTGCCCTTTCCAAGTGCTTAAAGACCATAAGTATGACCAAAATAAGAGAGAGGAAAAAGTTATATATATACTTTAATTGTGTAAACTTGTGTTCAGTATGAAAGATACAATAACTTTGAAAACACTCAAGTCAGCAACCAGAGTTCCGGTACATGTTAAACTTCAGATACTGAACATTATGGAGGTCATTATCAGGGTAATGAGTTGTATTAGGGATTGTAGTAGGTAAGTTAAAAAGTTAAAACCAACGTTGGCTCATTCCACAGACTCAACTTCTGCAGAATAAAAGTTCATGTTGCCTTAAATTTTCAAAATATGATTTCTGAAACAAAATTTTCAAAACATATAAATGTGTTCTGGAATGGAATTTTTAAAAAGAATTTTTTGAAACCTTCGTAAAATATATTCCGTATAATGAATTATCCGGAATACCAATTTATGAAATATATTCTGAAAAAACCTTTCCGGAACAAATAAAATATGTTTGGGAAAAATATTTCAAGAATAGGTCTTTTTTTTTTTTTTTTTCTATGCAGCGTTCTTTCTCTCTTTTTCTTCCTTGGGGGCATCGGTGTGGTGGCGGTAACAGTGGTGTATAATGGTGAAGGGTGGGTGTTATGTCTTTTCCTAGAATTGTGGGGTGCAGGAGAAAATAGCCTGCAAACTATATTCTTCTTCTGGCCCAGCCACTATACGGGCTTCTTTGATCTATTTATTAAACAGGTCCATGCTATTCGCACTCCCCTTCTATTACTCTTGCACTCCTCTTTGAGCACGAAAGGGTATAACCTTTTCTTTTCTTATAAAATCATTATTTTAAATGATTGAATATAGAGAGGAAAGTAATGAAAAATTTCTCTATGATTCTAAATTGTAGTTATATGAAAATTCCTTTAAAGTATCTCGAAATTTCTATATTAGACAACCTAAGAACACAAAAAATTATGACGGGAAGGGTTGGATAAAGTAGATAGCAAGTTGCTTAGACAATAGATTATTGTCTTTTGGTGGCAGATGCCTAATAAAGTTTGTTATTTCTGTTTTACTACTATTTTATTTATCTTTCTTCAAAACTTCAAAATGACAAATAGTATTTGTAAAATATTGACAAAAATATAAAAAAGAAATCTTTCTATGAAAATCATATAATCATATACACAAAAAATCTTGTTTTGTTTGGGTCTGATAAGTTTTATGTAGGTCTATATTCTCAACAATTGCAAGTAACATTTAGAAAACAATTGATGCAAGGATTCATGACTACGTGAAGGAATTCACTGAACATACTTGTATGGGATAACCAACATGAACCGTGATAAACATAAGTACTAGAATTGATTCAAAGTGTCTAAGATAATAATGTGGCCAAGTTTAATGTTGGAGAAGCAAGAAGCAACTTGGTTGTAGCAAGGACCTTGGCTAATAAGGAAAAGAAACATCAACATTAAATAAAGTAATGAGAATCTCATAAAAGAATCACCAGCTGATTTAACATTAATGGTAATTAATTATATTTTATATAATTCTTGTTAAATCTTTTAAATTCATGTATGCAATGACGGAGTTTCTAAAGGGCAGGAGGTGGTCATGGCTCCCGTTTTTTATTATTTTTTTATATTATATGTAACTTAAAAAGTTTAAATTTTTTTTCAAATTTTTTTAATTATATGCAATTTATATTCAAAATTGGTGGTTATTAAATTAGGTGTTTTTTTGTTTTTTTTATAAAGCATAATATTTAATAATAATGAATAATAAAATATAAAATCAAATATATTAAAAAAAAAAATTTATTAAGATATATTTATTTTCTTTTTTATTGTCTTTTTGAGTTTTCTCTCATTCTCACATGTTTTTTTTTTAAGAAAAAACAGTTGGACACACAATCATTATTTTTTCTTTCGTTTGTTTCATTTGTTCTCTTCCATTATTGAAGAAAAAAAAAGGTAATTTCTTAGTCTCACTTGATCATGAAATATTTATTTAATAGTTAGCATATTTTTTAATAGTTAATGTACTATGTGTTGTTTCATAACCAACTTTTAATTGTTGCTTGATTATCATAGATTCTTTATTAGGAACTCTCAATTTTTTATTAAATTGTGCTAACTTATTTTTTTTATTTTAAACTTTTCTTAAGAACTCTAATTTTTTATTACATTGTGATAAATATTGATGAAAAATAAAATAATAGATTCATTTTTAAAAGTGATAAAGGGGAAGCTATTTGTGTAAATAAAAATAAGACAAATTTAACTTATTTACATATCCTGAAAAATAATACTGATGATTATATCATTCAACTATACGAGTCTTTTCTTAATGTTCAATAAATTAAAGGTGAGAAATTTCATATTAATTCTATGAAAATATTTTCATATTTAAGTTGAAAAAAAATAACTGAAAATTTTAGTTCTGATTTAATTATTGATGAGTTCAAAAATTTGAAATAACAATATTTTAGATATGTGTGATTTGTTTTCTAGTTAAAATTATACTAAATTATATATTAATTTATTGTATTAGTAAAAATAATTAAAAATATAAATTTTAAGTATATTATTTTTACTCCAAAAAATTATTGGTCAAGTCATGTATGCATGTTAAATAGGATATTTATGTACATCTATATTATTCAAATCGAGTATATAACCTTTTTCACACTCTAAATATTCTTATATTTATAAAAAATATAAAAAATCGGTACCTATAATAAGGTGTGTGGTGTCAGATTTTTAGTTGATGGGAATTAATTAGCACTCAGTTTTACTTTTGTGAAGTTAAGTGACAGCTCACTACTCCTTTGAAATATTTAATGTGAGTAAGACCTTGTGGAGGACTAAATTGAACAGTTTTAAAAAATACGTTTTTGCTAAAATTTGATCTCATAATAAACGCGCCCACCACAATTTGAATGAGCTATAAATCCGGGTGTTTGGTGAGGGAGTTTCTGGATGGGGTCTTTTCTCACATTCATTCATCTTTCAATAAATAACTTACTACTTATAACATTCACCTTTTTTCTTTTCTTACTTTTCATCACACTTACCTCAAATTCCATGCAAAATAAAAAACCAGTTGAAAATTCATCTTTTATTTATTCCACGCATGCTTGCAATCAGTCTCCGTGATCCAAAAACCATTTTCCCCGTATCATTATAGTTAATTCAAGATTTGGATCGTACATGCATATCAAATATAATTATTGTTAATGATATAATCGCGAAAGTAGTTTACAATAAAGAAACACGCATCGAGAACGACATGTTCTTTTAGTCAATGCGAGCAAGAAGAAAAGCGTCCCATTCGTAAAATTTTCCTCTCTACAGTCCAAAATAACAGCATAATAACTCTCATCTTCTTTTTTCTCTGAACCCTAATATGTTTACCGTCTCATAAATAATAAGCTGAGTCATACATACTCATACACCCACCAGAGAAAAGAAAATAAAGCACAGCACAATCTTTCTCTCACATAATCCAATCCATAAATACTAACTTTTAGTTGCAATCGCCAACCACCAGGTACCAGTTTTCAGTTTAAGATGCTTCCCTCATTTCTGAGCCCCGTCTCCGCCTACGGCCTCTACCTCCGCCGCTGCTTCACGGCCGCGGGGCTCTCCTCGTACACGCTGGACGTCGATCACCAAACCACGGTTCACTTCTGGGCCCCCACCAATCGAACGGCCCAAAAGCCTGCCGTGGTTCTGATCCACGGGTTTGGGCCTGCGGCCATATGGCAGTGGCGCCAACAGGTCCAATTCTTGGCCCCTCACTTCAACGTGTACGTTCCGGACCTGATATTCTTCGGAGGGTCCAGCAGCACATCGAGCGAAAGGAGCGAAACGTTTCAGGCAGCGTCGGTGGGGAAGCTTCTAGATAAACTGAAGGTGGAGAAGTTTCAGGTGGTGGGAACGAGCTATGGCGGCATGGTGGCTTACAATTTGGCGAAGATGTTCGGGGAAGAGAGGGTTGAGAAAGTGGTTATTGCTAGCTCCGGTGTTAACATGAAAAGGAGCAACAACGTGGCTTTGGTGCAGAGGGCTGAATTGGAGAAAATAGAAGACCTCATGTTACCTTCCACACCACAACAACTGCGAAAACTGATGTCGCTCTCCATCAACAAATCTCCGCAATTCCTCCCCCATTTTTTTCTCAACGACTTCTTACATGTAACTTTTCTCTCTCTCTCTCTCTCTCTCTCTCTCTCTCTCTCTCTCTCTCTTCTCAAACAGTTTTCTTCTGCTTTCCAACCAACAACACCGATCAATCACTGTAACTTAACAATCCACGCCAACCAATCTCATCTCAGTTCAATTCCTATGAAAATAATTTTTTTATATTTACGTTTTGACGCTTTGTAGAAACTATACAGCGATAATCGGAAGGAGAAAAAGGAGCTTCTGAAAGGATTAACGATCGGAAAGGATGATACTACAACACTTTCACCTCTTGAACAAGTAAGCATGGTGTATATTGATATGCTTAGAGTTCACACACCTATATTCGATTGTGATCTATATTAGTTACACTCAGGAGGTTCTCATTGTGTGGGGGGAACAAGACCAAATATTTCCGGTGCAAATGGCGCACGAACTGAAAGAGTATGAATTTTTTGCTTCTTTTACTTCAATTTTTTCTTCTTCTCTTGTTCCAATTTCAATCAGTAGATTGTTAAAAGGTGAGATATTCTGTCTCTGAAGCTAATTGTGGTATTTTAATTAACATATTGCAGGATAATCGGTAAGAAGGCTCGATTGGAGTTGATTAAGGAGGCATCCCATGTGCCTCAAATGGAGAAGCCAAGAGAATTCAACAAAATTCTCCTTAATTTTTTGCAAGCGCATTCTTGAGTAATTTTTTCATTACCACTGCAAAGTACATTAAATCCATGCTTTGTCTACTTCAATTTTAATAATTAATTATACCATTATGTTTTTTCAGACATAATATGGTATTTAATTAAAATATATAAACTAGGATTAAGTTTTATTTTTAACACTTTCTATTATTAACTAAAATACTTTAAAAGCGTTACAATAATTTTTATGTCTATTCACAAATTATTACGCATGGAAATATATTGATTTTTAAAATAATTTCCTTCAAAATCATTAGGACAACTTTTTGGTTACTAATATTTTAATATCTTTATTTTAGATAAAAAAAAAATCTAGTATTTGTACAAACTCATACTTCTCAAGGAGTGTCACGCAGTTATTTGTTCACCTCGTGGCTTCACTACTAAATTATGGAGAGAAACAATCAATCGTGTTAATGAATCATAGATTTAGGCATTTGGAGAAAAAGTTTGGACCGTGCTTCGATGATCGAAATAACTTTTGAGTAATATATCTTGTGTGGTTTTACTCATGGACAATGTTATTTTGACTATTAAATTTTAATAATTTTCTCTTATAACATGAGATGTCATATTCTAAATAATTTTAAAATATAAAAAATGAAAAAATAAAAAATTACTTAAAAGATGTCACTTAAGCTTATAAGAAAAAATTATCAAAAGTTAGTAGTCAAAAAATATTTTCCTTTACTTAATTTTTTTCTTTTAGTTTTAAGTTGACTTTTTTAGATGTTATCACAGTTATAAACTTTATAATGATATCTAAAATTAAAATTAAGAAAATATTATTCATAAGAAATAGAATAAAAAAAACATGTCATTTACGAGAAAACTAAAATAATAATGATAATGATTTTTTTATTTATTTCATACTATAAACATGCTATTATTGAGAGGAGTTATATATTAGAAATTTTACAGATGATTAATTGACTTTTTAGCATAATGTGACTTAGTAGTATGATGTCTCACATTATCTGTCATTTCATTTACTATAATAATTTTTCATATTATAACAAAAAAAATTGTCATTTTTTTCCTGTAAATTTCAATTGACAGGTAAATAACTATTTTATACAAAATTATAAAATTCGTAAATATATTTTACAAAATTTTGTGAGAAATATTTTATACAAAAATAATTTTTTAAAAATTGATAACAATTTATTATAATAATTTAATAACAAATTTATAAATTTTTTTATAATTTTTTTTAAAAATATAATTTACAAGAAATGAGTTTTTTTTAATAGTGATTATTAGACGTTTCAAAATTTTAATTGCGAAAATATATTTACTTATTCATATTTTGCGAGTTTTCTCTGTATGTCCATATTCTATTTTGATATTTTATTTTCAATAATTAGAAGTTGATATTAATATGGGGGTAACCAATTTTTTCAATTAAAAATTAGTATTATTATGGCAATGACATGACAGTCATCAAATTAAAAGAGAAAAAAAAAATCAGAATACTTTTATGGAAGCAAAGTTATCGAGCATTCTATTAGTTTTCATCTGATCTCACTTCTCATGTAAGAATAATAATACATATGCCTACGTTTATCTTGATTTAGGGCGATTAATTACCATTCGCAGAGAAAATAAATGAAAGTTTGTATTTTCTTTTCGCACGTAAAATTTTTACACGAATACATGCAACAAATACAACCATTCACTTCGGTTCACATTTTAAATGATTTTACGTGATTTTTTTAAAAATAAAATCACAAAATTATAGGTTTAATATATATATATATATATATATATATATATATATATAAATAAAAGAATGAAAATAAAATGAATAATATAAGGGGAAAAAAGCTAAGTTAACTTCTAAAAAATGATAAAAATAAATTGCTGTCGGAATTGAATGTTATTGTTACAAAATTATGATTTGGTTCAAGTGTTGAGTTGCGGAATTAGAACAGTGGAGGGAAGAATGAGCAAGGTAAAGTATCCGGAACAAGTAAGTGGGTAGGGAAAGATCTCCGAAGATTATTTTGACGGGAAAGGAAGGGAGAGGAAAAGACGGTTATCCGAAAATGAAGCGGAGCCACGAGGAAGGAGAATAAAAAAAAAAAAGATGTATCAGGCACACAATCTTGAACTAATATAAATGGCAATGAAATCTCGGACGAGGGAGGAACCGACCAAATTCATCAACATGCCTTCCTCATTCAACTTCGCCTGCGTGTACAACAAGTACATCCGACGCTGCTTCACCGGGGCGGGCCTCTGGTCGCAGGCCCTCGTCCTCGACGACCAGACCACCATGCACTTCTGGGGCCCAAGACACAAAACGGCCCAGAAGCCCTCTCTGGTTCTAATCCACGGCTTTGGGCCCGTGGCCACGTGGCAGTGGCGCAGACAAGTCAAATCCCTGGCCCCACACTTCAACCTCTACGTTCCGGACCTCGTTTTCTTCGGAGGCTCCACCACCATTTCCAGCGAGAGGAGCGAGTTGTTTCAGGCGAAGTCGGTGGGGGCGCTTCTCGATAAGTTGGAGGTGGAGACGTTGAACGTGGTGGGAACCAGCTATGGAGGTTTGGTGGCTTACAATCTGGCCAAGATGTTGGGGGAAGGGAGGGTCAAGAAAGTGGTCATTGCCAGCTCCGGCGTTAACATGACCGCCAGTAGCAACCTAGAAATGCTCCGAAGTTCTCAATTGAGCAACATCGACGATCTCATGTTTCCTTCTTCCCCCCACCACATGCGCCAGTTGATGTCCCTCTCCATCTACAAGCCTCCACATGTCCCTGATTTTATCCTCAATGTCTTCATCCATGTATCTCTCTCTCCCTCTTCATTCTCATTTTTTTTTATACCTTTCGTTTCTGCATTTTCCTTTTATTGTTTCTAGGAATTGTATGGAGAGAACAAGGAGAGAAAATTGGAGATTCTTAGAGGGATCTCTGTCGGCAGGGAAGAAATCTCTAACGTTTCACCTCTTAAACAGGCAATCACACTTTTCATTTCCTTAGCTCTTTTTCGATTTCAATTTCTACATACGAAATGAATTAGCGTTTCACTTTATGCCAAACACAATTCTATGTCTGTAGGTACTGTTGATGTTGGTTTTTGATTGAATTCATAATTTTATTTAAATAATTTGTATTTGATTGGGTTGTTAGTGTGGCTGGATTGATGTTGGTGATATCATGTTCTCAGGAAGTTCTTATAGTGTGGGGGGAAGAAGACCGGATTTTTCCGGTGCGATTGGCGCATGAACTTAAAGAGTATGTTAAATTTCTAACTCCATTTTTTTTTTCCATTTAGAAATGTAGTTTTAATGGAATGAGTTGAAATGAAATGGAAGAGAAATTGATGTGTATTGCAGGGTGATAGGTGAAGATGTAAAATTAGAATTGATAAAGGAAGCAGCACACGTGCCTCAAATTGAAAAGCCTGTAGAATTCAACCGCATCATCATTAAATTTTTACAGGGGACTCCTTGAGTATATTTTTAGCTCTATGAAGTTCATATTTTTGTCTGATTATTCTTTGTTAGTCCATTTAATGATATTGTTCTGCATAAAAAAATTACATTATTTTTGTCTTGTTTTGAATTTTCGACAACTTGGTAGGAAAGTTTATTAGATTCCGTGGAACATACGAGAACAATGTAATGTTTGTAAGAAAACAAAAGTAGGGTTTGATAGCCATGATCTGTATTAATCAATGAATAGTATGCTGGTGTAACATATTTGAGGATTTTAAAGAATTTTTATTAAATCAAGAATTTTAATTACTTCGACTAAAATTCTCTTATTTAAAAATTATGTTTTAGGATAAAGTAAGTTATACAGGTTCAGGTCAAAAATATACTTGTAAAATTAAAGAATGTTGAGAGACAAAACAGTAGAAGAGAAGAGAGAATGACTTGAGAAAGAAGAGAGAGGATGAGGGACAGAGAGAAATAAAGATAAAGATTTTTTTTTTCTTTTTATTTAGATTACATTACCAAAAATCTAGTGAAATTTAGGTGAACTTTTTTTAAAAGTGTTTTTCTTTATCATATCCCTACTTTCTATTTTTTATTCTTTTGTTAGGAGGTGTATAGTTAGTCTTTTGCGTGCTGGATCTAAGATTAATGTGTTCTACTCTATATCTATATTGACATGGTTGGTTCTTAAACTGGACTTTTTTATAGCAGGTTGGGACTTCTGTGAACAAGTTAAAGACTTTTCATAACTCTTTTTCTTTTTTTTTTTGTTCTTAGTAGTGTTGATAAAGAACACATGATTTAAAGGTAAGACAAATTATTTTATTTAACTTGTGTAAAACTTCAGTTTAGATTGAGAATGTTTGTTTTGGAATTTGGTTCATATTTTTAATTATTTTAGTGTGGATTGATTTTTGAAATGTTTAATTATTTATGATGTTAAATATTTAGTTTAAGTAGAGTTGGAGAATTTGAATAAATTGTACTAATTAAAGAAGCTTATTTTGAGTTGAGAATGTTTATTTTGAAAAGAGATAGTTGTGGTTAAATTTTAGGTGAAGTGATAAGTTAGTTCTCTCCCTTGAGGTTCAACTTGCTCAAATATTGATTTGATTGTTGAGACAACAGCGTAAGCAGTGATGGTTTAAGCAAGAGAAAACTTTAAGAATCATATAAGTATGAGCTCAACTTTATTTAGTCAATGTAACAAATAAGGAATATAATGAATACTAATTGGTCTCATTATATATGAGTTTATAATATCAAACAGACATTATTTATAAGCATTATAAGTTTTGTTTTTGGCCAGCAACGATATAATATAACCATTATAAATTACAGGAATTTAATCTATAAGAAATTCTAACTGTACCAGAAGGTCTTTTAGGTATGACTGATAGTTATTTTTTATATTACTTTTTTGTTCTGTCATGGGTTTTTGGGTGTTGTGATCTTTCTCCTTTTTTTATTTTTTAGTTCGCCTTTGTTTCAAAGCTTAGTGGAGTTAGTTAACTTATTTTGAAAACTTTACATAATCATTTTTCAACTTAGGTTAGGTAAGTTGACCCATTCAGTTGAATAATTTTTTAAAATGTTAGAATTAATTAATTTAGTCATTGTTGATTTCCTTTTTAAATATACAGAAAGTGTTAAGTTTAGATTTGTCTAGAGCTTAAAATGTGCATTCTTCACTTGATTTTTCTAAATTTGGTAGAAATAATTTATATATTAGATGTGCATCATTTACTTGAAATTTAGAAATCGAGAAAAGTAACTTTTATATTAGCTATGAGTTCACACATGTGTATTTCATCTTTTGTATTTTTTTTTTTATAAATTAAAAGTATTTTTAATATGGGACTTACTCGTGTAAAAAATACTTCTGTTTCACACAATGTAAGCAACACTGTGTTTATTTGCTAAAAAACACGATTAATTGATTATGAACTAATTTAACACTTATTCTAAAATGAATTTTCACGTAATACTTGGTATTTGAGGGTACTACTTCAAAATGTAGTTAAATGCAAAACAAATGATATGAAAGTTAAATATTTCACAGCTCCGTGTTAATACAACTGAATTTTAAGGAACGGAATTCAAAGAATAATTAAGTTTTTGTATTTTTATAATAGTTAATTTATGCACTTATGTGGATAATTAATTAAGTTTGAACATTTTACACTGGTAAATTATACACATATTTTATTTTATACCATTAAAAATTAATTGTCTTTACGAGTGGGTAAAGTAATTATACCTTACATTATTGTGTGGACAAGAAGTACTTTTTACAATATCGTCTTGTGTTGTATTCGGAGAAAAAGTTTATATGAAATAACATTAATGTTGGTAAAAGACACATAAGATAAGACACGAGATAAGATGATTGATGTGATGTAAAGAGATAAATGAGAAACATTATGAACCATACTGTAGTAATTTATTGCATAAATAATATAGTTGATAACTTATAATAAATAATTACATTCTGAATTTGTTGCAGTGAGAAAATGCTATTATTTATACTAGTAGAAGGATAGGTTTCAATTTCAATTCGTTAATAATTAAATATATGCATAGAGTATAATTTACTGAATAATAAAATTATCAAAATATCTATATTTATAAAATTATATACGTAAAATAGCAATATATTAAATTTCGACATCAACATTGGTTTATTCCCTTAAACTTGTATATATTTTACATATCAAATATAATAAAGACAAAAAATTAAATACTTTGCATAATTAGAATTAGTTATTTAACATTTGAGAGTCAATCCTGGAATTTTATGATCAAGAGTTTTTTTTTTCTCACTTACAATTGAAATAATAAAATAGGATAATATCAGTATTAAAGTATCAATATTTTAAAATATATCTATAATAATATATAAATTGAATTTTCTCTTTGTATTCGCATTTCATAATGTTTATTATATATTTTATAATATAATTATTTATTAAACTTTTTAAAGTTAATAGTTATTTTTATTTATTTTCTATAAAATTATTTTTCTTTTTTTTTATTCAATAATAATTAATTTTTCTATTCATTTCACTTTATAAATATAAATTTATTTTATATATTAACTTAATAACATTATATTATTATCACTTATTAACATATTATCATTTATATTTATAAATAAAATAAAACACCAAATTTGGCATTTCCTTCACTATTTATTTACTCTGTTATACTCTAGTCTCCTTCTCAATTAGTTTCTTTCCTGGTCAATGAAAACAAGCAGTGCAATCAATGACAATATACAGTATATAGAAAAGTTAAAAAATAATAAAATACAGAAAATTTTACATTATTTTTAATTAGAAAAGAAAAGTGTGTTCAAGTCTCACTATATGGAAGAAAAATACTTTCTCCTAAATTGCCAAGAAAGTGAAAAAAAAAAAAAAA
>Ga0209589_1011349_pt1 | contig 12587 bp, 6 predicted proteins | sample CowpeawhiteBW_FD_187525 | JGI IMG/M metagenome (GOLD analysis project Ga0209589, IMG submission 187525) | Root nodule microbial communities of legume samples collected from California USA - Cow pea white BW (SPAdes) (version 2) | ecosystem: Host-associated > Plants > Roots > Nodule | place: USA...
TTGAAGTAAACAAACATTTAAAATATATTTTAATTTGAATATTTGTTTTCCTTTTATATTTTTTTGAAATATTTTTTAATTTTATCAACTAAGTTAATCAATGTTGTAGTTTGCAAATTTAATAAATATTTTGGTTCTCATGAAATTTTATTTGGTATTCTAATTTAAAATGTAGACAATTATAATTTATTTCAAAGTATTTGATATGGAAGAAACAATCATCCTCCTAATATTGAATATTTGATAATATTATGTTTTCTTTACCGTAATTTTGTTCTTTTATAAAAATTAATATTGAAGTAGTTAGAACATGGGTACGAGTATGGGTATGAGATTATACCCGTTACCCGATGGGGATGAGGATGAGACAAAAGTTTGATACCCGTTGGGTTTGGGTATGGGGATGAGGATGAATTTTTTATGCGGATGGGTATGGGATAGCGAAACCCGTCCCCACCCTGCTCCGTTGCCATCCCTAATCATATTTGGTGACAAAAATTAATTAGTCACTATAATAACCAATTTAAATATTAATTTTTAAATAAAAATTATTGGTGACTAAAATAATTTTTAAATTATTCTCTAAATTATTGGTCACTAACATTAGATATCAAAGTTTTAGCTACCAAAAAAATTGGTCTCTAAATTTGTATTTAAATTTGTTACTAATAGGATAACTTTAGAAACTAATCTTTTTTTGTAAATAAAACCTTAGTAGCTAGTGACTAATTTAGAGACCAATTCATTATAGTGACAAATTTAGATATCAATTTCAAATTATTTTAGTTATCAATAATTTTTAGTTTATAAATTTGTATTTAGTCATACTTAATTATATAAAATTTAACTCTAATTAGATAAATTTATATAATTAAGTCGCTTAATTTGTAAATATTTATAATTTAAATTATCATATTATTATTATATATTACAAAATGGAAGAACTACATTCCAAAATACGAACCTTCATCTTGATTAATTGTGTAGGCGTCATTAAAGCCACTCACCCAGTTTTAAACAACGCATAAAGTCATAAATACAACTATTAATGCTTGTGTCAGTTACTATCAAACAGATTAAAAATAATATATTTAAAATTGTTTAATAAAAGAAGTAACTGAGTATATTTATTGCTTTCTCTCAATTATTCATCGACCATATTTTCCTGAAAAAAGAAACGAAGAATAGGGAGAAGTTAAACTCCCTTTCACAAACCACCAAATACAGAAAAGTTAACATGCAGCGGAAAGAGGGAGAAAGAAAGGTGACAGATGCTTCACATTTGTTCGTGAAGCCAACAACTTCATTTCCATATCAACGTAAGAAAGAGAATTTCTACAATAATCCAAACTCACACTCATCAATTCTCATTATAAATGGAAGTGGTCTCAGCCTTCACTCTTCACTCTTCACCCATACACAGTGAACAGAGCTGTCAACTTTTGCAGCAGATCTACTGGGTATCCTCTTCTCTCTATCCTTTTTGATATGCCATTTACTGTTCTATTGGATCTCTTTTCTCTTTTTTTCCCCTTTCATTCTCGATTTTGTTGACTCTTTTTTTTTTTCCTTTTCAAAATGGGTTTTGAGATGTTCATATGCATGCTTTATTTTCTGTTGATCTGGACATTCATCGTGTCGTGATTTTAAAGATCTGATTTTACTGATAAAAGAGCTGATAAAAAAAAATCCCTTCCTTTTAGTTTTTCTATTAATCGATTATGTGGGGTTTCCGATTGCCAATCATGTTTTTTAAAGCTTAAACTAAAGTTTTATCGCTTAGAGTAAAGGATAATATAGATCTATTATATATAGATCAAAGTCGTATTTCAAAAATAATAAAATTTAGATCAAACTACCCTGATTATTTTTTTATGCTTTTTGTTTTTCTTATCTATTTTTAAAGAGAAGTTCTCTTTTGTTTCAATCTAATATCTTAGAGATTTTAATTTTCTTTTTATAAATGATATGATTTTTTATATTTAAATAATAAAATTAAGTAAAAGAGACTCTATAAGATGGTGAATCAGGATTGCGCAATCTGACTCAATTTCCGAAGAGGGATTTTCTACTGTAGGAGAGAGAATAAATTTTATGTTTTGATTTTTACAAAAATTTAATAAAATGTAGTCATTGAATCATGACTACAGGGTTAAATGAGATTGGCTTATGATCTTATAAGTACATGGGTGAAAAATGTTTCTAATCCGAATGATCTAAAAAATTATGAAATTAAATTTGTCACATAAAAGTATTGTTGTCTAAATTGATACTTTTTTTTTATTTGATTACACAAACATTAAAGTTAAACCTGTCTGAATTACAGGTTTATAAATACGTGAATTTTATAAAATAATAATTATATTTTAAAATTAAAATTAAAAATAATATTGTATATTAAAACATATCAATATATTATATTTTTTTATATCAGATCATTAATGTGCTTTTAATGATATTGAAATAGAATTAGGGATGTCCAAAACAATATACTCGCGGGTATCCACGAATAAAACTCATAATATGTAGGAAATAAATATTTTAAGTGGACATGTGTAAGTAATGTGTATGAGTATTTTTTATTTTTGCATGTTAACGGGTCAGGTATGGGTATTATAGTATTCGTACTCATGGATACCCGTATCCGCTATACTCTAATTTAAATTAAAAGTAATTAAAAAAAAGTATGATTAAAACATTAACACATTGATTTTGATTAGTTTTAAAAAATCGTCATTTCTTTGCAAACTTTCATCAACACTATTTAAATGAGTTATTTACACTTTGTTTGAAATTTATGAATGTTATACATGATATTTTTATTTGAATGTATGGTTAAAATATGTCATTAAAAATTAAAATTTTCTTCTGTAAATACCGCGGATATATGTGGATATTAAAAAAATATACGAGTACCCGCATAACATATACCCAAAATGGGTACAAGACAAATATTTATCTAACGAGTAGGGTATCAAGGAGCTACTATGTGGGCACAGGTTTGGATCGAGTTGGGTTGAAATTTTTTTACAAATTTTAATAAGGTTAATTTTTGATCCTATCTACCTAGAACCCGGCTCACTCAGGTTAAATTTGTGATGAGCCAGGTTGACTCAACAACCTGCAAATAAAGGATCACACAAGTGTTTTTTTTATGTTGGGCTTTGCATTTTGGTTAGATTATGTTGTTTTTTTTAGCCAACACATTGATATATTTGTAATTTTGGTTTGTAGTTGGAGTTTAACATTCTTTTGAATTGCATTTGAATTCAGATTTATTTAGATTTTAATCAGAACTATAATTTAGCTTTTTTGACATTGAAGAAAAAAAGTTATATTTTTTGAATCAAGTGAGTCAGTGAGTCAACCCATTTAACCCACCAACCCGTGGTGAGTTGGACCGAGTTTGAATTTGTTTGGTTCGCTAATAAGTGAATCGAGTTAAATTAGTTTACTAAGTGACCAACCTGTGATGGATCGAACTAGATCGGGCTGATTACCCATTTTGATAGCAATGTTATAGGAAATATATTATTACTTGTGGCAAGAACATATTCTTCTTCATATAATTGTAGTTGGATATTTCTATCCATACGCTGCCTCACCTTCAATTATTATTCAAGTTAATTGAAGATCGATAAAAGATGCTCTCTTTATATATACCACATTTAATCATATTTATGATTATACTAAGAGCTCGAACTGGTGTTAAGAAGATTAAAAATACTTTCATTTGGGCATTGTAGTTTATAGGTTCGTTCGTCTAAAAATATATTTGTATATTCATTGTTTGTTACATACCACATTTTTGGTGAAATGTGTTGGGATATCATTTATCAGGTGGAAACGGATTCAAATTCCCTGTCCTTGTTTCTTAAGATTTTTTTAATTGGAGACATATCTCTTTGTAATTCAATTGATTATAGGACTGCGTATTAAATAAAGCTAATGTATCCATAGCTATTCTTATATTTACAGGAATTTAAAATATATTCAACTCATTTTCAGATTTTTTTTCCAGTGATGCATTTAAAATAGCTTTTTTATTTTGAATAGGATAAAATGATAGTATTTAAAATGCTTTGCAGTGCCACTTATAGCAGAATCGTCAAATAGGTTAAGAATTTTAATAGTATTTTCTTTGGACTCTTTATGCAGGTGTAGTAACTTTGAGAAGTTCATTTCGGGGCAATGAATCCTCCTGAAGGTGAAGTCATTCCTCTATCGAACATTTCTCTGTGAACACTCTTTAATAATTTGATGTTCTTTGTGTTGAAGGTGACGGCTCAGTTGGAGAAGCGAACGAAAACAACAAGAATGAGGAAGGGCTCCATGAAGAAGGGCTTGCTGAGACAGAAGTGAATCTCCCTGAAGAAGGAGACAACAACAACAACAACAACGATGTTCCTCTTCATGAAACCCTTAATGCTGTAGCACTGGATTCTAACATGTCCGCTTCAAGCTTCCACGTTGGAAGCAGCTCGAACACCGTGAACATTCCAAGAAAAAGAAACTTCGGTAGTTCTGGACATTTTTATCAGGGTGAAAGTTCAAACATGGGTCAACAGCAAGTGACAGGAGAGGCTAAAAGGCTTGCTACTGAGTCTGAGGGTGGAGCTAACAACAATGTGAGCCCACACAATGCAGGAACACCTATTCCACCTATTCCACCACCACCCAATGCCGGTGCTAACAGAAACGAGAATACTGATACCGGGAGAAGAGCTTCTTATGCTACACTACCAGGCCAAGCGAGTCTGTATTTCAACGGAGCTTCAACACATCCCGCTCAGCATCCTCTCCAACGCATAGGTTCTGTTCAGCCATTATCTTTTCAGGGTAGTGCATTCATGCGCAGTGCTACCTCCACTGTGAACAGCGTAACCGTGAGGACTACTCCTCCCACCCGCTGTCCACACCCAAGAGTTGATATTATAATTCCCTTTTATGAACATGGTAGCTCTTCAACCCGGCCTCCGCCACAGGCCACACCAAGAATCAACCATTCTGCTGCAGGAAACAGTTCTGCCACTCAGAACAATCAAAATTCTGCACTTCCACCCAATTTTATTTCTCCTGAATTGAGAGGAAGACTTCCATCTGAGGTACGCTCAATGCTTTTACCTTCTTAGCTAGCCCTAACTTTCACCCTCACCTGCATTTCTCAAGGTAACGATATAGTAAACAAAATAACTTTCACATATATATGAAAAACGAAAAATGAAGGTCAGGTTTTTCACTGAAGGTTTATAAATTATATATCGCAAACATGCAATTAACTTAATACCTCTTAGTTTATTTATCACTCTGTATTACTTACTATATCTGTATATATAGTTCTTTATTGTCATTCTTAAGGTGTTAAACTTTAGTGTCAATGCATGTTTATCCTGTTTATTACTGTTAAAATTCTTTCTGAATACAGTGAGATGATTTAGTCATAAATTCTCAGTGCAAATTATATATACTGCACTAATTTAAAGCGATATTTCGTCGATCCTAAGCAAAATAATGTATATATGACATACAGTTTGTGTGTGCTATTTTGACAAGGCATATTGAGTCCTTATGAAGGCTTATTATACTGAACTTCTAGATTCTCCAACAACTAGTCTTATATTTCTTTATTTATTTTTTCTATAAAATCCATGACAACAAAATTACACGATCGAGTTTCCTTAATTCAGCCAAGAAAATTTCTCGTATAATTAAATCAACCAAATTTTGATGCATTAAAGTCGTATATATATATATATATATATATATATATATATATATATATATATATATATATATATATATATATATATGTTGACTGATTATTACACATTTTGAACGTACTTTTAAATTGAAAACATTATCACTCTTTCACTTTGGCGGTTGCAGATTTTTTTGTTTGTTTGTTTACCGTATTAATGTATTTGGTAATTTTCTTAGCTTTCACTAGTAATTTTCATATATATATTTTTTTTCCATACAGGTTCAATCTATCTTGGATTCTCTGAGCAATGGCCGCGGTCTAATCTTTGAGGTAGATTTTCGCACTAATGTATCTGCATGCTCTTACAATTTTATAATGAATTTTCACAAATATACGATGGAACAAGTTTAACCTTAAGTATATCTTGTGTTAGAACATCTTATAATGATTTAACCGAGCCACCTTTCAAAACCAATTTGAATTATGGATGCTATAAACCTAACTTATCATAAAAATAAATAAATATTGTAGACTTGCTTTTTCATTTTTACACCATAATTTCTATCATTTTTGTTCTTTTCTCACGATATATTTATCTCATCTATCACATTCTGTTTCTACTGATTTTTTTTCTCTTTATTTTCTCTTTTTACTCCTCAAATGTGCATTGTATAGTATCCTGATGAGGTCATGAATATTCAATGTGTTCAGGGTTCATAATGTTATTCGATTTGCTTTTAATTTGTCACTTTTAATAATTGTAATTGAACAAAACATGTCTTATTTCTATATCTTCCGAGACTTGATGCTCCTTTACCATTCGTGTTACAGAAGTTTGAGGTAAGAAATGGAGTCATTATTATATCACGCTTTCTTTTTCTCATCTATTTTTAATCCCTTTTCTATTTTATCTCATGTCATATCTTCATTTTCATAACATATATTTCCCTCTTAATTTTTTTTCTTCTTCCTATTTATATATAGTTTACCATTCCTACATCATCATAGTATAGGTAGTAGCACTTCTCATTCCATAAAGTTTGTACCCCTGCTATTTTTCGCTATTCTTTTCAACCCATTTAGTCAAAGAAATTCGAAAATTAAAGTCACTTGTTATCTCAAAATATATTTTAATATTTTGGAATTTTTTTCGTGCTTCTTCAAATACTTCCATTTCGTACATACATCCATAATTTGCCTATTTTTAATAAATACATAAACAATTACTTTCTCCGTTACTTTCCTACTTGCTAAAGCCTTTGCTAAAAATCTCATACCTGCGGCCTATATGAAATTGGTCTGTGTTCTTCAATCCTTTGAATTCTCCTTCTTTAGCACCAAATAAACAAAGGGGAATCACTATTTTTCCACAATTCCTTTAAAATCTTCCAACACTTTTGAATAGCATTTTTTAAATTCTAGTTTGAGAGGAAGCAATGCATTTTCACTTATTTTCCTAGTGAGGAGTAGATTTCATTGTAGTTTAGAATAAAATATTTGGCACGATTATTGCTCTAAAAATTGTTATTTGAAGCAGATAGAGAACTCTGAACCATCTACGGCGGGACTAAGTCTCCAAACGATCATGCAGCACATGGAGCGTGAGACTTTGGTGGATGTTGATGGAGATGACCCAGTAGAACATCAAAAGAGATGCACCATCTGTTTGGTGAGTCCTGATACATTTCGACTCATAATTTTTTTTATCAGTAAAACCAAATTAAATTAATGAGATAATTATGTTACCTCAATCCATAAAAAAAAATATTAACATTTTATGGTGTCATCTCCCATATTAAATTTACTGTGTACAAATCTTATATTCTCATATATCACAAAAGTTAAAAATTATGAAAAAACATAATCAACTTCTAAAATCTTAAATCACTTTTAATCAAATACTAACAATGATTTTTTTTATGTATCAACCAGTTGATACTTCGTTCCTAGTCACATTTTGATTCATAGTTATTTGAAGAGATGAAACTCTTTAATGATACATGTGAACATAAATTTTTCCGTATCTCATTCTACCATCGTATTAACCAGTTAGAGCCTTGGATATAAATAGTATTTTTATCTGCTTAGGTCATTGTTTCCTTAACTCTCCTTTTGGTGGAAATTATTTTCATGTTCACATCTTTTAACCTTTCTTTTACAATTTTGTTTCCATCTATAGGAAGAATTTGAAAACGGATCGGAAATCGGGAAGATGCAGTTATGCGATCACAAGTTTCACTTTGATTGCATCAAACAGTGGCTCGTGCAGAAGAACCTTTGCCCCGTGTGCAGAAGAGTTGCATTGAACAGGCATCTGAACGGCCCAAACAGAGAATATGGTTATTTCTTTATCTAATGGTGTGTTTGGAACATATGGAATTAATCAGAATGGAAGAGAAGAAAGTTGAAATGGGTCGGAAGAAGAGACGGTTGTTTGGAAGAATATAATAATTATGAATAGATAGAATAAAGTGGATTCTATGCCTAAAACTTTCACCAAGTTTGATGCTGGAAAATGAACAAACCTTTTCATTCGTTTATATATGAAACATTTCATTATCAATGTTCAAATTTTACTTATTGATAAATTTGATATACATAACGTGGGCTGTGGTAGTTATTTTTTTATCTCACTTTTTTCACTGGTCTAGTTTCACTCATACTTATGTTTTGAAAAAACAGTTCCTTCGAACTATGTTACTAGCTCAAATATTCTGTAAAATTCTTTTAAAGCTATTTTTTTATTAACAAAGAATATATATTTTTAATAGAATACTTAAGGTATTCTAATCCATTTATACATACATATATATATATATATATATATATATATATATATATATATATATATATATATATATATATATATATAATGTTTCTGAATTGCATTAATAGTAGTACTATACGCAGTTATTTTGCTTCGATCTTATACTCTTGCTTTTCCTTAAACTGACATAGCTAAACTCCCGTTAGCTTTGTAGTACCTGGTTTGATACTTTGTTTAGACGATGATATTTTGATAAATTTTTTTAATAATCGGACAAAATTAGTTTTTAACGTACACCAAATTTTCTTTTTCTTTTTAAATCACATTAAATATTTCTTTTATCCATCAAGGTGTTACTATATTGTCAAAAATTTGAGGATAAAAGTTTGTCAAAAAATAATTTTTTCTTTGTTTTTACTAATCTTGTTTTTCTAGGTTTCCCGTGACATTTTTGCTCAGTTTCATGATCTCTACCACCACAATTCATCCTTTTTATATAGTTCACGTTTAAGTTCCTCCACAATCCATATTTAAAGTCTAAGACATTCTTCGTAATTCTTAATTTTCCACCCCTAATCTCTATTTTCCCTATTGTTAATAAAACCGAGTTAAACTTTTCAATGTAATTTTCCACTTTCATTCTTTGATTTACTTAAGTTCTTTTTAAACCGAATTTTGTTTGCAACTTATTTTTCTTCTCTTATATTCTTTACTACTAAACAACAAATTAAACAAATTTTTATTTTATTTTCATCTAAATGATCTCTTTTTCCTTAAAACTCTTTTTTTTTTTTTCATCTGCGTACCTTGTTTTTGATCTCCATTTTTTTCCTTCTAGTAAACAGATTGTAAGAGTAGAAATTTTGTCTGTTATGTGTCGGGATAAAATCAGTGAACTGTGTGGTAGATTGGATTTTCATTTCGCACACATTACACTTAATTCTATGAACACTATAAGAAAAATTTAAATTAATTTTCAAATATTAGTGTCAGTCAATTGCTACGTTATTAAAGTTAGGTAATACAACTTTAACACATGAAAAAGGTTAATTTTTTTTAATAAAGTTAAATAGCATAATATTTTTTTTAACTTTTTCAATAAATATTTTTTTTTGTGCTACTATAATAGAGTTTGTTTAACGTTGAATACTAATAGCCAATTTTAACCAGACAGAAATGGTACATTTTTTTTTTAAATATAAATTAGAAATTGTAAAAAAAAATTATTTTCTTAATAAATAAATATTTGTATTAGTTTCAGGGATTAGTGTTGACTTAGTTAATACTAATATAGTCCACTTAATGTTGAACATTGTTAGAGTCAACTTAATCAATGGTGATGCTAATTTTTTAAACTTTTTTAATAAATAAAAATATTGATGTCAGTGACTAGTGGTTATGTAAAACAAGCATTAAAAATAAATAAAATTAGCAATGCTAAGTTATATGTTATGAATTTGTGTGCTGCATTACAATGAATAGGAATCATTTCTTATTTTTAATGTAAAGATTTAAATTTAAAGATAGCAAATTCTATTACTCAAAATTTTTCTTTCATTTTCTATGTAAATTTTCTTATACTCATTCACACTTATAAATATTTTCATACTCATTTCTTTCGTTTAGATCTTTATACTCATCACCATAGACTAAAACTTTTTAAATGATGCCTACAAGTATCTCAAAATTCACTTAATAAGATCTTATCATTTAGAATTTAACATGAATTTGCTAACAATAGCTACAATATATATTATGTTAGATAGTTATAATCATTGCATACATCGCACAACCAACAAAGTTTGCATTGGAATCACATCCATATAAGTCAAATCCTTATTCCCTATAGAGATCGTTGATCAACTATTATAATGATAAGCCAGAGGAATGGAAACATGTTTTAAGTTTATGATACAAAACTTTTCAATACGTCTCCTCTCATGAGACAAATATAAATAATTCAACTCAAGTCGTCTAATAATCTTATTTCCAAACAGGTTTTTAAAAACTCCAACATCCTTCATCTCAAATTTATCATTCAACTCAACCTTGATTAAATTTATTTTAAAACCAAAAGTGACTTACTATGTTACTTATAAATTAAACTTACATACTAAACTTATTATGATAGTAAAATTTGATTTGTGTACTATGTTGATTTAATTAATAAACGGACGCCATAAATATTTTTTTATCAATGTGATTATCTACCTAAGGTGAAACATATAAAATGATTAAAAGATGAATTCCTAAGGTTATTTAAATGTCGTATTATGATGTAAAATTTTAACAGGTATTTTACTATGTTATATATACCAACGGTAAGCTTGCTAGTTAGGACAAGCTTTTATACAAGTCAAAAAGGATTTATACTCATCTTTCATATTTTAACTAGAGATCCTATCCTAGTCTACCAAAGTCTTTGACTCAATCTCTTTCCAAGCTATATCTAACAATGTTCTCAAGATACAAAGATCTTTTGGTATTGTTTTTGAAACAAAAATTATGACACAATTAATTAAAATAGAAAAGAAACTCTTGTAAACCAATTTACCCTTAAAGTTATTAAAAGAATTTGACCGAACAGTTGACTAACAAAGGAGAAAAATGCTGGTAAAAGATTGTTTAGAAGAAATAAAAGAGAAACAGCTTTTAACCTATAGGACTAAATATTTTATCGTTTGAAATTTAAAAAACAGAAAAATGAACGAGCTCAACGGACAACAAGGAAAAAAGTTTGCACCTTCTTCCTGTAAAGAAATATATAATTAAAAAAAACGCAGTTTTAATTGAATATAAAAAATACAGCAATAAATAAACTATTAATTGCTTGTAGTAGGAAGTTAAATTAAACATAATAAAAATAGTATATTTAAATTTATTTTACAGAAGAAATAAATGAATAAATTAATGATTTCTTTCTTTTCTCATTGACTGAATTTTCATGACGAAAAAAAACAAATTACAAAAGTTTATCAAACCAGCAAAGACTGAAACGTTGACAGGTAGCAGAGAGTGGGGAAAATTTGAGTGTGAAAGAAGAGTAGAAAGGTGACACGGGGATGGCTCTTGGCACAGTTTTTCAATTATGCTCTATGTCAGCACTCTTCAAATGCGTTTCTGAAACTAACGCGTTCCATTTCTATATAAGTGAGATCAACGTAACACAGAATTTATATAAATGAAGTTGTCTTAGCCTTCATTATTCAGTGTTCAAATCTGTCACAGTTCAGACATAGTGAGAGAAATTGCGTGACAGACCAACTGAACAAAGCTGTCATCTTTCGCTGCTCAGTGCCCTAGTTTCATCAGATCCAGTGGGTATATCCTCTTCTTCTCTCTCTCCTATTTTCTCTGTTGTTTTTTTTTTTTCGAAATGGGTTTATGATTTATGCATGGATCTATTTGTTTCAGACCACTTTTGCATGTTTTATTTTCGTTGATCTGAACATTCATCGTGTCTTAAAAGATCCGATTTTACTGACAGAAAAAAGATCGGATTTTTCAATTCTCTATAAACTGGTTTGCCCTAAGCGGTTTGGTATTTCAGGTTGATGGTTGAGGAAAATGCTTTATTAAAGCAAAATAAAACTTTACGGCAGGATAAAGGGTGCTCGAATTCTTATATATCTGTATTTCAAAAATAAAATTAAGATCTTATTACTCTTTTTTTTCAATTTTACCTTTTATTTTACTGATCTAATTTTTGAAAGAAATTCATTTTTTTTTCTTTAAGATAATATCTCAGTTAATTTTTTGTTAATTGTATACTTTTTAAAATTATAAAATTCAGAGTGAGTCTAGGATTTTAAATTAAGAATTTGGACAATTCGAGTTCAGTTCCATTTTTTCTGCGGTAGGAGAGACGAGGCATTTTTTATCTCAATTTTCAATTTTATGTTTCAGTTTTTACAAAATTAATAAAAACGTCAGAAGAAAAAATTTTGGTCATTCAATTAAAACTACAGGGTTAAACGAGATTGGAATATGTCCTTGTAAGAAAAAAGTTGGTATGTTATAAGTGAGGTTTGGATTATTACTATAGTCCGAATGATTGACCTCTTTTTGTGTCCTTAACATCGTGTGTGGGTGATATATATATATATATATATATATATA
>Ga0209589_1011350_pt1 | contig 12586 bp, 7 predicted proteins | sample CowpeawhiteBW_FD_187525 | JGI IMG/M metagenome (GOLD analysis project Ga0209589, IMG submission 187525) | Root nodule microbial communities of legume samples collected from California USA - Cow pea white BW (SPAdes) (version 2) | ecosystem: Host-associated > Plants > Roots > Nodule | place: USA...
TATAATATATATATTATATATATATATATATATATATATATATATATATATATATATATTTGCATCTGATTTGATTAAATTACATTCGATTTGATTATATATCTATATCATATAAATGCATATATATCTAAGTAAAAAAAAAATTCTAGCGTAAAAGCAGTGCGGAAAATAAAATATATGTTGCATATGGCAATAGCCGCTAAAGTATTCCATTTGGACCAACAATACTAGAATATATTGTCATCCCTCGACATCAATAACTTTCTTCCCCTACATTTCGATGTAATTTGTTTTTTCATTTTATCCTTTTTGAATTATACAACTTCAAAGTACAAATAACTTCTAAATTATGTAACTAATTTTTTTTTTCTTTGAAAGATATTCTTATTGTATAATTCAAAAGTAATAAATAACTTTATGCAATTGGGAAACCAAATGGTTTACGAATTTCACAAGTCAAAAATCATCTTTAACTTTCAAGTTATATAATTAATATATATATATATATATAATATAAAAAAAATTTAAATATTATTTTTTATTTTCAAACTACATAGTTCAAAGATAATAAAATTTGTTGGTTAAATTATGTCTTTGGTTCCAATTTTTGTAAGAAAATATTAATTTGGTCCCCTTTTTATTTGTATTAATTTGGTCCCTATTTTGGAAAATTTGATCCAATTAGGTCATTTGTGTTAGTACTATATGACATTAGAGAGATGTCACGTGTCAATTTGTGTGTCACATTAAAAAAAAATAAAAAATAAATTGTCATGTGTGTTACATGGTAGTGACAATGGTAGTGCTCCATTAAATGTCACGCCAGGTGTCATGCTCTCCGTCTCGATCTGGTTCCTGTATCTTTATTTTTATCTCAATTGTGTCTTCATTTTTTTTAAAATTGAACAATTTCATCTCCTTCAAATTGAAACAAAATTTATATTTAATATATATGTTATACAAATATTTTTATTCAAATTGATATTTTTATTATATATTTTTAACAAAATTATTTAAACTTATATTCCACATTCAAATCTTTTAAAAAAATTTCAAAATTTAAATTTATTTGTTTTAAATTGTTCTAAAATTGTTTTAAATTATTTTAATATTTTACATTTGAATTTATATCTATATATTTTTAAACTCACTCAAAACGTTTGTATATAAATTATTAAATTTTGAAAATTTTGAAAATACAAATTATTTGAAATATAAATTTAATTAAATCATTAAATTTTTAACAAAATTCAACCATCCATCCAATTTTGAAAAAATATTGAAAGAAACAGATATTGTTACACACGATTATGGACCGAAACTTAAGCGACTTAATTTGGGCTTCAATAGAAACTATATGGGTTCACTAATACTAAGGCCTTTTTTTCTGGTGCTCCTTTCATACGAACTGCATCTCCATTTTAAGAGAAAAAGACTAAACTACACCTCACTAATGCCACGTCACAACTATCTCGTTGTGGAAATTCCGTTCCAAAAATTTTGTTATGGAAATTCTTTTTCAAAAGTATTATTCGGGAAATTTGAAAAACTAGTTTTAAAATAATCTAACAACAGATAATCCAAAAGTCATTTCTACAAAAGATAAATGTCATTTTGAAAACTATGCGGGTGCAGTTAGAAATTCTGGAGAGACAAGAAGTAAAATTAGAACCTTAAGAATCCATTAGAGTTGGGCTTAATGAGACTTTCATACTATAAAACTTTAGTTTGCTTTTTAAGTTTTTACTAATATTTCATTTCTCTGTTATGACAAAAGGTAACTTTCAATTTTATTGATTTGAAAGATCCTAGAAAAGATACACTACCACAAAAATTTATATTTCCTATTAATTTTGTTTTGAAAATTTTATTGTACTTACAAATTTTGTTGTGAAATAAAATTTGTAAGAAATTACTATCAATTTTCTTACAAAATATTTTGTACAAAACACTTTTAGCAACAAATTTTATAGGAAATACTCAAATTTTATAATTTTGTAAGAAATGATTACCCACAAAGGAATTACTTGTTAATTAAAATTTTTAGAAAATATGACAAAAAAAAAATTTCTTTTGCAAATTTTTTTAATAAATTTATAAAAGAATCTCATGTAATATAAGAATTTATAATAGTAATACATTGATTTGTTAATATTTATACTTATGCAAAAAGGTAAAATAATGCACGTCTTTAACTTTGTAGAAGCCTGGGTAAGCCTTTTTCAAATGTAACTTTTAAATTTGTTTAATTTTGATTAAAAGCAAGTTTAAAGTTAAATGTTTTTTTTTATTTAACTATTAAAAGCTATTTCGATAGATAAAAGAAAAATAATTAGTTCAATTCGCAGCATAGTATTATTAAGAAGACAAAAAATGCACAAATGCATATCTTGTTCCTTCAATTATGACACTTTTTACAAGCACAGTTTCTTTAATTACATTAATTACATTAATCCTTAAACACACTTTTTTAAGTCCAATAATAGTTTGGATTCTTTATTGTTCTTCTGATGTGTCTTCAGAATACCAAAACAATGTATCTTTAATGTTCAGCAAATAACAGTAAAAAAAATCAACAGAAAAACCGGACTCGTCTATCTAGTAATTACCTAATTTTGTGGTTAGAAGTATAGGATTTAAGTTAATTAATAGGAGGGAATAAGTAGGGTTAGACTATAAAAAAGCGATTTGAAAGAGAAGCACTTTTAAGTCAACAAGGGTCCTCGAGTGCCCGTGACAAACGTAATATTGTTGGAATAAGTCAAAACAAAAATCCGTGACACCAAGAAATGATTGATTTTATGATTAGGGTTGTGTTTGGTTAAGATAAATAATAGCACACTCATAATACTGAATCTTCTTTTTTTTCTATGTTCAAGTGGGAAACGTGAAAATTTTCACGTTGTGTTACTTACTTCCCAATTAAGATGTGTACGCACGAAGCAACTCACCATAGTTAACTTTACAATTGAAAATGTAGGGTAATAATAAACACTTTTGCAATTTTATCTTATTCATGATCCTAGTTAACTTTTCTTTCGAAACGTACGAATTTATCAAGTGAGTTTTTTTGTCTTTTGGGAACATAGTGTTTTTCTTTTCATATACATTATTATATATTTGTTGAATTCTTTCCATATTTTAAAAACAAATCTTACTTGTCCATAAAGTGTGTTAAATTTTGTCCGTGGTTGTTGATTTTATGTGGACGAAGGCTAATCATATAATTATATAATATAGAAAATTAGTTCATAAATATATTGAAAAATTAGTTTATGACTATATTCCTTCAATTAAAATGTGACAAGTGTCAACTAAAAATTATAAAATATATGTCAAACGAACGATCATCCACATTTTTTTTTTATCTAGACTACTTTTGTTAATCCTATTCAATTTCAACAATTAGGTCAATACCCTATTGGCCTTATCTTTTAATATCAGCGATTTAATTATAAATGATAAGGATTATTTTGGTTAAACAGAATATTACAATTTCTTTTTTTATATTTGACACTAAAAAAATTACTTATTCTTTCAAGGAATAGTTGATAATATCATATTTTAGGTGATTTTTATTTTTTTTTAAGAAAATTATTTAATTATAATTGTAACAGTAGACAAAACAAAATAGTTATTGATATAAATATATTTATTTTCGACGGGGTCGAATATAAGACAAAAAATTTATATAAAAATTAAGAAATGCATTAATCAAATTCATACCATCTCATCTTATTATCATTTTTAAGCGCTAGAAGCTAATTAAAATTAAATTTGTTAATAATTTAAGTGTGAGTTTAAATCTTATATTGAGTATAAATAAACAAATTGAGTATCTTATAAAGTAAAATACCTATAAATCAATTTACTTCTCAAGTAAAACTTATACATTATCATCTTACCTTTAACCACAATTATAACAACTATAGAAAACTCTAATCTTGAAATCCTGTTTATAGCTAGAATTCTTGAATTATTCTATTAAATTTTTTTTAAAGATGTTGATTTAATGCCTGTTGTTGTTGTTTTAGTTATTCAATTATTTATTTTTATCTTTAATAAATATTGATTTAGTTTGTTGTTAAATGGTAATTATTTTAAATTATATTAAAAATATAAATGTTTACACAAACACGAAGCCTAATTTATATAAAGAATTGAAATGAATAAAAAATATAATTTTTTTAGTTATTGATAATATGTAATTATCTCATTTTAAGATTTGATTCAATAATCAAACATTTCTTTACTTTTTATTTTTACCACTTTAATTAGTTTTGTGAAACACTAATACAACCTAATTTCTTTTAGTATTTTAACTAAATTTACAACTTTCAATTATCTTTTCACCTAATTTTACCACATATAATGAAAACTATCACTAATTCTCAAGTTGAGGTTGGTAATTATTGGTGTTTATTTTTCTACTAAATAATGCTGAATTTGATCAAAAGAATAGTTCATAATTTCCCACTGTTTAGTTATAGTTTGATAGGCACTTTCTTCAAAAGTTTTATACGAACCTTAATAAAATTAAATTTAACTTATCAGCCTGAAAATATGTTTATCTTTATTTAAGAAAAGCGATAATAAAATTAGTGTCTTTCCTAATGAGAGTTTTACCTAACATACCCACGATATTTCAATAAAAACTTACATCGTATTCTCCCCATTAACACTACATAACAAGAGTGGAGTCAGATTTATAATAATATCATTTTCAATTCAAAAATATAAGTTTATAAGTATTTGTTTTCATATGATAGTTTAATATTTTTATTTTTTATATCTAACATGAAATTTAGACTCATACTTCTTTTTAACATTAAAAAAATATGTTAAAGTCATTAAATAAATAAATAATTTTCCAACTTTTACCAACACTAACCAGCAAAAATCAACATTAAATGATTATTAGCATTGTTTTTGCGTCGCACGATCTAAAGTCATGACGCTAATTTTTTAGTATCGACATTTAAGACTAACTCTAACAAGCATCAATTTAATCGACGTTAAATGTTAAGTCATCACAAATGTTTAAATTGATCTTTTTTTATTAAAGTATTTTAGTGTTGCTCAAGCCGCGCTAGTATAATTTTCATTTTAAGTTGATACTAATATCAGGAAATTAAAAAAAAAAGTTTCATATAGTACGTACGTCCATTTTTAACAAATGTAAATGAAAAAATAGAAAAAAAAGTGTAATGGATGAAAGAGATGAATGTGTATAAGAGAGATAAATGTGAATGAAAAAATGTGTATAGAGGAAGGAGATGATGACAAGAATGTGGATGAAGATAAGAGGAGAATAATATGGATGGAAAATGAGAAAAATAATGTAGATGAATATGTGTGGACGAAAGATATGAGTGTAGATGAAATATGAGTGTAAGAAAATTTATGAATATGAGCAAAAGAAAATGAGTATAATGAGATTTATATAGGAAGTAAGACAAGAAGATTATAAGTAAAGAGATTTGTTATCTTTAAATATGAATCGTTAGACTAAAATTAACTAAGATTTATATTCAATATGAAAAACACACACAAATTCAAAATATATAACTTAACATTATCTTGGTCGATCCTAACTTAAATAAATATAAATATTAAAAATAAATTAAATTAATATCTTTGAGCTCACATTAACCTTTCTTTCATCTCTTTTATCATGACGTTTATTAAAATAATATTAACTTTATTTATTTTAAATTATTTATATTTACTATCCGCTTAACCCGTACTAACTAAAATAAATAAATAAAAATTAACGTTCACATCTTTCTTTCAATATTTATTTTAGTTTCTTTTTTTATAATTAGATTCGCTTAATCAATGTTAATTTAAATAAATATAAACATTAAAAATAATAAAGTCAGTATTTATTAAATTAATGTTAATTTTATTTATTTTTAACATTTATTGTAGTTAACTTTGCTAAGCCAATACTAATACAAAATATTTGTTTAATTTAAAAAATGTAAATTCAATTTTATCTTTTTTAATATTTTCTTTTTTAAATTAATCATTTTGTGTCATACTAGAGTTGATTAAGCTTATGGTAATAGTATCGCAATTTCGCCGACACCAATAATTAAAAATTAACATGATGATGTATGTTTTTCTCCAAGCATCGAAAAAAAAAGAGCGTATTATAGTAAATAAATGAAACATGATGTAGGAAAACACAGATCATAGAATCTATTTTGCTTGCATTATTATTGAAATGAAGAATTTTCCAGTTATATATATGTTTTCAAATCGTGTTTCTGATTAAAATTTATAACAATAATTTTGTTAAACATGGTACCTGTAAATAAAACTGAATTGATCATAAAGATGGTAAATAATAATGTTCTAAATGTGGTGTGAAAAATGAGATAAGAATGACATAATAATGACGTATGATTATAAAAATAAAATTTTATTTTTAAGAGTAAAAAAATGAAAGAAGTATGTGAAATAATTAGAAAGTGGGTCCATTGTTGATTTTAGGGGAGAGGGGTCGGTGAGGGTTTTTTGCTTTATAGAAAGTGAGGGAAAGTGGGGCATGGTGGGCCCCACTACTCTAGTAATAGGAGAAGAGAAAGACCAAAAATTTGAATGAAATCAATGTCAGAAATCAAAAGCTCAAATGGAAAAAAAGAGTTCTGTTTGTATACAACTCTTTTAAGGACAATAGTCCCAATTTAGGGACCACAAACCCTCCCATAGTTTCTCATAATCACTTCTTTTCACTCTCATACACTCACACCCCTATATTCTTCAATTATTTTTTAAGGGTTAAATATATTTTTATCTCTTAATTTTTAATAAATTTTAGAATTAGTCTATTTTAAAATTTTGGATCAATTTAGTTCTTTTAATCAAATTTTGTTAAGTTTATTTGATGTTTCGTACGTATTTCAAGATCGTATTTGAGTTATTTGTACTATTTGATACATTTTTGCTTTAATATTAAGTCAAATACTATTATGAAATGCATTTGAAATGTCAAATAAACTTAATAAAATTTGATTAAAATGACTAAATTCATGTATTTCAAAAGATGAAGAATTAAATTGGTCTAATATTTTGAAATGGACTAATTCCAAAATTCACTGAAAGTTAAGGGACAAAAAGCATACTTAACCTTTATTAATAACGGATTTGATAGCAAGTGATATGATAAATCTAACAAACAACAAATTTCTCAACAATGAATGACACAATAGGCAAAATAAATAACAAATTTCACTATGACAGTCTTTAACTCATAATTCTAATACCATAAATAAACTTTAAGTCTAATTCAATTTCACAAAATTGACTTGTAAAATAAAATTTACATTCCCTTATATATTGGAAACTCACTTTATCTATTATCAATGTGATTTTCGATGCTTATAAAATTAATCTCCAAAAGTAATTAAATTTAATTTTTTTAATGAGATTTCTGTGTATATTAACTTGTTACTGTCAATGACAGATATTGGGTTCAGAAAAAAAAGTGAGATTGTGAGTGAAGAATTAAAGTGTGTCTCTTGATTGATGAACATATATTTGAGTGAGATGAATGAGAAGAGAATAAAGAGAGCTTTTAAGTGTGAGGGTGTTGGATTTTGTTGAGTAGTGTTATATATATATATATATATATATATATATATATATATATATATATATATATATATATATATATATAAGGGAAAAAATTATTGTATGTGGTGAGTATCAATAGTATTTGTTGTTAGGTGAGAGTGCTTTTGTTTCAGCTCCTCATGAAAAGAAAAAGAGAGAAAAATAGAAAAAGAATACTTCATTCAAACCAAAAATAGTCAATATGATGTTCTTATAATTTTTCATTCTTTTAATCCATTTTAGTATATACTTTTTTTTTTACTTTATGTGTTTGTATTTCAATCTTTATTATCCTGTTCTAACATTTTAGAAAAAAGAAATTTATATCCTGTATTGGATTGTAATTTTATCTATGTCTCGTGTTAACTTGGGGATTTCACTATTTAATATGTTTTTGAAAATAAAAATTAAATAAAGTTACACATAAGTAAAAAATAAAAGATTAAAATTAGGCGAAAAGAATTTTATACGCCAAATTACAGGTAATTAGAAAAGTAAAGAACTAAACTTGTAAAAAAAATAAATTTTATTATTGAATGTCTCAGGTCGACTAAAACTAAAATAAAGTAATTTCATAATATATAAATAAGGTGTAAATCTCATTTTAGTAAATTTGATAAGATTAAATTAGACTTAAAAGTTTATCATTTTAGTTTTGTCAAATATAGATAAACATTATAACTAAACCTAGACATTAAATTACTAAATTTTGATTTTCAATTAAAAATATAGAAAGGGAGACAAGATAAAGGGAAATATCTGAGTGATTTATAAACAAAACCTAGAAATCGTTTTCAGTGGGAAATTTGATTGTCACGTCTCTAATATTTTTCTTCATATATAATTCCCACATTCTTCACATATGATATCATCACATTTTGTAGAATATAATATTTTTTAATTTTGTCTCATTATATATATAATTTGGAAACCAATTCTACTTTTTCCCTTTTTTTTTATTACAAACCCAGAGGCCGGAAAGTTTGTATAATTTAAAATGTGATTAAAATAATTGAAAGTGGCTCATTTTCTCACTTTCTAGCCTCACATCAAACTTTTTGATATTCAAATATTTTATTTCTTTCCATTAAAGAATGTTAAGTGAAATTGTTTATTAAGTCGTTACATCACTTTGTGAATTCATTTCTTCACATGATCCTTCTTTGAAATTTCATATCCAATTATTCCACATTACTTATTCAAGTGAATGGACAAATATTTGTATAAATATATGAGATTTATGTATAAATAGAAAGAAATCCTGCTAAGAGTAATGTACAATAAAGCTAGTGAATCATTATTGTTTTTTTTTTTATTTTAAAATAAAAATTGTTTAGTAATATTAAAAATTGATATGACTTATTTTATTCTAATTTAATTTTTTGTTAACTTTAGGGTAAAATAAAATACGTAGTGTTTATTTTCGTTTTTATAATCACTAAAAAGTGTCTTTATACCAAGTGGTCAATTTAAATATTACTTTATAAAATAAAAAATTATTGATTACTAAAATAATCATTATTATAAATAAAAAAATTATAATTAGTTACTTATTAGTTAGAGACTAATTTAGAAATCATTTCTTTAATGACATAAACTATGGTAGCTAATATTTTGATGACTAATTTATTTTGGTAACTATATTTTAAAAACCAATTTAGAAACTAATTATAACTTTTATTGATAATAGTGATTATTTTAGTAATCAATAATTTATTCTCTTTTTTTCAAATTAGTATCTAAATTAGTTATTATAGTGATTATCAACATTTGGTCACTAAAATTGGTTGTTAATGAAATATTTTCTTATAGTGTATAATAACCAAAATTTATGAAGTTTTTGAAGTTTTAATACAAAAATAACAATTCTACTTAAATTTTAGTCATATTTTTTAATTAGATCGTTAAACAATTGATAAATAATGTTAACGTTTATAAAAATGTAAATCTCATCTAATAATATAAAATTACTAAATAAAATGTTAAATATTGATAAGACGAATATATATATATATATATATATATAATACGATTATAGATATCTAAAATAATTTTCAAACAACTAAACTTCTATATATACAATTAGGGAAAACCTAAGCACTACTCCACATTCTCATTACTCTCCACTAGAGAATCTATCACCACCTGTATCCTCCTCTACTCACACAATTAAGTAATCATCGCAAAAAAGATGAACAAAACGAAGGTCAGATAAAACATACAATAGGGTAAGCTAGTATACAAAAGAAATATTCGTATATAATTAAAAATCATGCCAAAAACTCATAAAACATGGTATAAAACATATATTTATGTATATAATCACACAAGTAGTTAACACTAAACTCAATCATCTGAATACATGCACTTGACATATTAATGGTGTGCACTTGTGGTAATGGTTCCCAAACTCTGCTACAGAACTTGGCCTCAAGGAGTTATCAACCAATCACACACATGATAAATTGCTACTAGGACCAAAAAAATCTAATGACTAGGACCTCATGCAACTTTTACCGCATAACTTATTCCATTCTACTTGAGTGTGAATAGTTATTAGAGTATAAGATACATCTATATTGAATCCATATGTCAATGCATACACTACAATTATCACCACACATAACTTCTTTTTGAATTCCTTTAATACCATCATACATGCTCACCAAAGTATATTCACTTCAATCAATAATAATGAAAACCATAAAATAAACTTCACATCAATCACAAAACATTAAAAAATAACCAAACAGGAAAAACATGTAAAACATGACATTTGACGTTCAACACCATTTACCTCACAAAAATTGATACTTAATACTAAAATTTTAGCGTTCAACTCTCTGAGACCAAACTACTTCCATACCTCCAGTAAATACTGACGCTCAACGCTACCTAGATCCTGACAACCTTTAAAAGATACTTCTAAAAATAAAAGAAAAATATTTTAAATTGTTCTTTATCTTAAATATTAAATATGTTATGTATGAGTATTAAATCGACCTTTAATTATGTGAGACTGAAGTGGAGATCTATCATCTTGATGATGATAAGTCACTGCTCTTAATATCTGAGAGTATATATTATTTAGAGAAAGTAAATTATGAAAATTGTTTTGAATGAAATTGTATGCTAGCAAATTGGTACACTTTGGGAATGATTGGCACATAAAATAAAACAAAAACCATATCTGGATAAGACTGATTGAAGCCTTGAAATGCGTGCACGCATAGCCAACAACAACGATAATAATAATAAGTTTGTCAAAAGTTCATGTTCATGTTGCCAAAGTCTCATTTTCCTAAACCACCTGTGACAATTTTTCTTTTCGATTTTTGGTCTTCTGATAGAGATATCAACTCTTATTATTATGTTATGGCCTTTCATTCTTTATTATATATTTTTTTTCTCTTTCATCTCTTATCTTTCTTCCTATCATTTCAATTCCACAAAAATAAAAGTAGACGTTGATATTTCCCCTCCCATGAAATCAATTCCTAAATATACATTTTACGTCATAAAGCATAATCATTTATGTTGTTTTAAGCCTTTTCACTCCATCCAAATTTTAGGATGATGTCATTTGATTTCATCTTAACTTTATTACTAAATCATCCTTCCTTTGCGTAACCTTTGAAAATCAATCAATCCAACATTCATCATAAAGTGCATTCCTATTTTAATTATAAAATGCAATTTCCTTATGTTATTTCTCCAAATATTTTACGTCACATAAAATTTGAAAAATAATAATTGGAACAATGTTAAACGAATTAATGTAAGTATTTTGTGTGATTTTTTTTTTCTTTAAGAAAGATGTAGGTTAATTAATGCACGAATGAATTGTGAACGAGTTCATATAAGATTTAGGACATTACTTATACTTTTATTTAGTGTGAGACTTCTAATTCTCACATCTCATACTACTAAATAGTGGAAAAATTTGCTTATGATAGAGGCGAGCTACGACTCTCCAAGAGTTTTTCAATTTTATTTTTTATATATTTTTTAAAATTATATTTATATATTAATATTATATATATATATATATATATATATATAAAATAAAGATAAAATAAAATTTAACTTAAAGGACATTGATTGATAAAGAAATTTTGATTTTGATTTTAAATTTGTTTTCACTATCAGTCATCAAGAGAGTGCGAAAATAAAAACAAAGATAAAGAGATAGATTAAAAAAGGAAAATCAGAAAATAGAGAAATTAAAGAAGACATTCTTATAGTATCCTATTATGATGATTCTTTCAGAATAAGTTTTCCCCAAAATAGTACGAATCTTAATTATAATTTTAGGGATTCTTTTATGAAATTGACATGAACTAGTTATATTTTCTCCAAATTAGTATATCCCTAAATTATAAAATTTAGAAATTTTGTGTTTCCACTGCTTATGATACAATTTGTAAAATTTTATGAATGTATCCCGAGTTATATTAGTGCACATAATGAATTAGTTGAATGACCTTAAATTAAAATAGAAATTAAAATACTCATGTGTGAATTTAATGAATTAGAAAGATTTAAAATCAAAAAATGTAAATCACAGAATAAAAATAGTTTAAATAGAGAAAAAAAAGTTTTTTTTTTAATTAAAAAATAATTTATATATAAAAAATCTAATTTGAATTTTGTTCAAATTCTACCACCAACTCTAACGAACTACTTTCAATCCAAAATTTTAATATAACAAGTTTATAATTTTTTCTACTTATATTATTTATTTTATTCATTTTTATTCGAGGTTAAACTCTACTTACTTTGAATTTTTTAAAATATATAAAAGAATCATTATAAATGAAAGCGACATCGATGTTTGGAACCTTAAGCCCTTCCACTAGGTCAAGCCTAATAATGCAAAGAGTTTATACTAAATAAGAAACTTTAAAGAATTTTAAACAACCATAGTTAGGTTTTTTTTTTTTTTTTATATTTAAAAAAATAAAAA
>Ga0209589_1011352_pt1 | contig 12582 bp, 11 predicted proteins | sample CowpeawhiteBW_FD_187525 | JGI IMG/M metagenome (GOLD analysis project Ga0209589, IMG submission 187525) | Root nodule microbial communities of legume samples collected from California USA - Cow pea white BW (SPAdes) (version 2) | ecosystem: Host-associated > Plants > Roots > Nodule | place: USA...
ATTATACCTTTCTAAAAATTTTTTGCAATATTCATCCCATAACGTACAAGAAACTACTCCACCACTGTATATGAAGAATTGGGTTAAACGAACGGGTATTAAAAGAAATAAGATGTCCTCGCAAAATAATCATCATAACGTGATTACCTCAGATCCATCAAACTAAAAACAACGTTTTTAGATTGTGCCTTAGCTTTGACGTTATCTACCCAACCGATCAAATCTGAAATCATAAAGATTACAAATTATAAGCAAGAATAATTACAACATCAGACTTGCCTAAATAAAGGAAATAAGATCATTCTCATAGTACATACCAATCAACAAATCTGGAGAGAAATTACTGGCCACTACCTCTTTTATGCTCCGAAACTGGTAAACACTATTGGGTATATTTGCAATGGGTTGGGGACGAACAGAGGTGGCTCCGATAAACAACAATTTAAAAGGATGGTCACACACTCTATACTGACCATCATTTTTCACAATTTTGAAATTGTGCATGATATATGTATCGCCTTCCTTCAACTTACCATCCCACATATCAAATTCGTCCTTCTTAACTATGCAATGTATCTTGTCCCCCTAACAAACGATATGCAAAACCAACGACCAATAAATACAACATTCTCAAACACAATCAAAGAAAAAAGTAAGAATACATTATTATTACCATTTGGTCAATCAAAATCATTTCAAGGTGCACATTGGATTCGCGGTTATGAATATACCACAAATCAAGCACTCTCACACCAAGTTTCAGGGTCTCCCTCCTGCCATCAATATCTTTAATCATATCCAACTTCTTTGCCATTACGACCTACGAAAAAAAAAACATATCATCAATAGAAATACATTGAACTATCACACAATAAAAACCTATACTTCAATAATAAAGTAAAGCATAATCATAAAAACAATAACTTTAACGGAAAACAGAGCATAATGGTGAACAAAAAAAAATATCATAACTATAGTGCAAATATAACAAAACAGACCATCGTTACGGAGAACGGAAATAAGAAAATTTTAGCATCAAGTAACCATAATATAAAAACCATACGTAAACTTTAAGAAAGATGAACAAAGAAGACAGATTTAGAAACAACACAAAAAATGACAACAACTGAAGTTCAACTTCAAATAAACTAAACGAAAACCTAGGGTAAAGAACAATAAAACAAAAAAAATTCATGAAGCACAGAAAACACAAAGGTATAGATGATTATGAAAAAGTTGAATCCTACAGTTTGACGAAGATAAACACAAACCAAGCACCAACTTCGGAGAGAAATGATAAACTGTGAGGAAGATAGAAGAGAGAAATGATAAACAGTGAGAGACAATGAAAGGAAATTTAAAAATGAATAAACGAAAGAGTATAATGGAAGCTACCGAAGAATACAGTCTGACTTGAAATGAAATCTTTCAACTCAGCTGCAGTAACAGGAGGGAAAGATTTGGACTTCTAAGCAGAACCCGAAAAATCAAAGAATGACAAAAAAACCAACCTAATGGACAGGTGTCGAGAAATTAATGATGGGTATAATGGTATTATCCCTACCAGTTTGGGTTCTTATATTTATAGTAGATAATCTGAATATTACTTTTACAATCGACAACATTTGAATGTTCTATAAATTTACTTTTTATAATATTATTTTACTATTGTTAACATATATTAATGTCTTTATTATAATAAAAACATGATTAAAAAAATAGAATTTTATAATAATTATTAAAAAAATATCAAATTTTGTGTCTCGGTGTTGTAAAGAGCTGTAAGAAATAACATAGAAACGGAACTTCGACAGAAATGTCAAATTAGATTTTTTAATTCAGTACATGTAATTATAAAAATTTTAGAAAGTTGTTTTTCATTTTCTTCAATTAGTGAATTCACATGAAATTTATAAGATTTAATTAACGTATATACATTCTTTTATCTTTATCACAAGTTTTTCTCTAGAAAAAAAAATCGATTTTTTTATTCTTTATTATAATTCTTTTAATATAAATTTATTATTTCTTACCTATTTAGAAAAAAGATAAATTTATTACCTTTGAGTTGAGTGATACACATCAGACAAATTTATCACATACAAAAAGAAAACAAATTATTTATAAAAAATAGAAAATGAATCTATTCAAAATGTTTCTTAACTTCTCAATTTCATCGTGCAAATTTATTTTGAAAAGAATGAGAGGTTGAAGATGAAAATTAAAATAAAAGAAAAGATAAGAAAGAGGTGGACATATAAAAGAGAAAAACGAAACAAAAGGACAAAGTGAGGAAACACTATGAATGAAGTTTATTTTTTTTAAGTTAATATAAATAATATGATAATATAAAAATAATTTTAAAATACATATGAAAAATTAAATAAAAATAAATTGGGGAGTCGTGACTCCTCTATGTCACATCTAAGGTCTGTCGGTGAGAGTGAAAAAGAGATTTGTCTTAGTGGGGAAGCTTAATCTCATGTGATCTCGTTCAGCGAGTTTGTATAGAAACTTTATGTGTAAAGAAAATTATGTGGAAATTAAGTATGAGAATGAGAAAATTGTTTCAATGAGGTGATTCCAAAATAAATAAATGAGATGTGTTGTTTGATTGTTGTGATGTGAATTGTTATATGGCAATATTCTTACTAATGAGGAAGGTATGGCAAGTTAATATAGTATTATCCATTGGGTAAGGACACTCATTTTGAAAACATCATTAATTATATTAGACAAACTAGTAGAAACATTAAAAAGTCACTTGGTTTTTCGCATTTGTAATATTCTAAATTTACGATGTCTACGAATTTATATAAATTATCTAAATATGTATTGGTTTGTTGTTTAGCATATCCACGGAAAGAATTTATACTCCCAATGAACCAGTGAAGGTGACGAGAGTGAAAAATGCCTCTAACGTTGGTGTATCAAATGTTGGGAATCAAATAATGTGTGTGTGAATGAAGGTGATGAAGTTAGTAATTTCTTTAATATTTTATTCAAAATTAAAATACAATATAAATTGTTAGTGATTTTTTATTTGTTTATTTTTCAGGAAGTAACCGGTCGGTGGAAGTGAGTTTGTTGATTCAAACACTAATTAAAGAATTTCTATTGTGTTAAACGTAATTTTATATTTACTTTTATAATTATTTAGACGTGTATGAACTTGAGTTTATTTGAACTTTATTGAAAATTTATAACAGTGATGTATTTTATTTTAATTTATTTGAATTTATGATTAATTATTTGTTTTTTAAATAATTTTGTAAATATCCGCGAGTAGAACAAATTTTGTAAATAATTTATGGGTACAGGACAAATATTTATGTAGCGGGTAGGGTACGAGAGAACTATTATCCATATCTTACCCACCCCATTAATATCCCTACCCTACTAGGAATCATAATTTGTCATGTTTCAAACTTTTATATATTTTTATTTTCAAATGTTAAATGATATTGTCCTTTTTAATACAATTATGTTAAATGTTGTACGTATTAAACCACATATCAATGTGAGTCTGAAATGCCATTGACACGTTATTTGATCATCAAATTAATCAATTTCATTTCAAAATTTAAAGATTAAAAATTGTATTTAACATTTAAGAAAATAACAAGTAATAATTTATAATTGTCCTTTTAATACAATTATGTCAAATTTTGTACGTATTAAACCACATATTAATGTGAGTCTGAAATGCCATCATCAAATTAATCAAAGTTTGTGATAGAAAGAAATTCATTTCAAAATTTAAAGATTAAAAATTGTATTTAACATTTAAGAAAATAACAAGTAATAATTTATAAAATTAAATTTTACAACTTTACTGTTACAATGAATTCCAATGAACCTTTACCTTTCACTTATTCAGAGACTCATAACATATATATTTTGTATTCGGTATATTCATTTCTTAAAGCAATCCCTGTTCATTTTCCCCATTATTAAATTATTATTGATCCATTAATAAATTATATATGAATTAATCTTTTTGTTATATATGTAATGTATTAATATCTCACATGGTTCGTATTATATTTAGTTCGTTCTTTTGTATTTTCTCTTTTAGGTTTTTTTTTTATCTCATTATCAGGAGTAAAAATAGAAACACTTTATTATGTTATTTTAAGGAGGAAATACTAGATTTTGCTAGATTTGTTTTAAACCGAATTAACTTGTTATAATAGCACAAAATCCAAACAATCAACCCAAACTTACTATTTATATTTATTTGCAAGAATTATTGAAAATTATTGGAAAGAATTATTGAAAGAATTTAAATGAAAGGCAGAAAATTAGTTGATTATAATGAATTCCAATTTGTTGAGCAGCAGTTATGAACTATGCTTACATGGTTTGTCATATTTGTTCTTGAAATCCCATTAATTTCACGCCCAATAACCTGAACTTCCCGTGCTTTCCATGTGTAGTTTTTTTTTTTTTCCATTACAAGTTAAATTTGTATAAATAAATTCGTTATTTTTTTTGTGTAACAATGAATCAAGTTGTCAAAAAGTAGAACGACATTGAAAGTGAAATCATCATTCCCATCCTATTTCTTTATTTTTTTTTTTGTAAAAAAATAATGTCGTCCTCTGTTAAGACATTTTGTTCATTTGAAAAAAATGAAATCGTCTTCATAAACAACTTCATTTTTTTTTCATTTTGATTATTTTTTAGTTTAAATTTATTAGAAGTATAAACAGTAAAAAAAACATTAATGAAATAAAAGTAAACATTAAATTAATATATTTTAACATTGATTAATAATTAAAATACAACAATTAATATAATTTTTATAACTAACAAAATTAGTAAAAAAATAATGATAAATTCAAAAAAATATGATAATTGATAAATTTTAAAAAATAAGGACAAATAACGAAAACTGAAAAATAAATAATTAAAACTGAAAAATAAAAAAATAAGAAAAATAATCAAAACCGTTAAATTAAAAAAAAAGGAAAAAAATGTAAAATATTTAAAATAGAAAATAAAGAAAAATGGAAAATTTGAAAAAATAAAAATAATAAAAACTAAAAGGTTTGAAGAAAGAAGTGTGAAGTTGAATAAGCAGTGGCATGTGGTTTGAAATGATAATGCAAAACCTAAATCAATGTGTATGAATATTATATGATGTGAGAGGAAAGGCAAAGGCACAGCCGGTGGAACATATTCCAAAATTTGTGGTACATCTTTCCAACACATGTTATGCCTTTGACATCCATATATAGTATCATCCTTTCTGGCTATGGAACAGTGAACATAGCTATCCTCGTATTGTCTCATCAGAATAAGGTTGTATCTTACTTCATCTTGTCTCAACTTCAAGCTGCTTTCAATTTATTCTATTTTCTGCAATAACTTAAAGTAGAAAGAATATATTCAACAACTCATTACATCGCTCATATGGCTGCACAACAAAGGGTGCAAAATCACTTCTAATTCGCTTTCTTACCACAGAATCTCTCATATATAGCTGGCAATTTAAACTTTGATAATAAAAAAATGAAATTTTAAAAAATTGTATTATATCATTTAATAAATTAAATATTAAAACAAAAATCAAATCATCTTATGAAAATTGTAATTGATGATAACATACAGATTTTCAACATTCGATAAAACAGAATTTTTTAACAATTTAATTCAAAATAGGAGTGATAAGGTAGAAAAAAAAGAAGAATGAAGAAGGAAGAAGATCGTGAGTTCGATTCATATTAATAATTTGAAGAAATAAGAGGAGTTTGAAGGAGTTTAGAATGAAATATCGGTTAATTCAAAAATAATTTAATTCAAAATAATTAAATTTATGAAGATTTAAAAAATTAATTAAATATTATTTTATTTTTCATAAAAAACACATACTAAGTAATCATGCAAATTAACATCACTTTCACACTCACTTATAATTTATAAGAAAAAAATTAATATTAAATAAAAAATATTTTTTAATAAAAACTCAATTAAAATATTGACATGGACCGAAAATTTATTTTTTTGTATATTAGTAAGAATGTTCGCTGACTTCTATTGTTAATATCATAAAAAGCGTGTTATAAAATTTTATTTTAGATATTGGTGAATAATATAATATACTCATACATTTAACTAAAATTCTTATGTAAGACCAGAATAAAATTAAGTACAAAGATATGATAGAAAATTATTCTTTCCCAAAGAACTTTGTTCGCTTGATTCCTTTCTTGCCACTTGAGAAAAAAGTCATCCCAAAAGTTGAAATAGATAGATCATCACTCATCTCATCATTGGTAATAATTATAAGAATTTACAGTCACTTTGTGACCAATACATGAACCACATCAAAATAAATTTCTACTATGCAAAATTTCTTATTTTTAAATTTTCATCTCCCAAGTCCCAGCTAGAATAAATGTGCATTAATGCCACCGACTTTTATTAATAGATTAAATGTTCTTTAAGGCATACATTAGTCAAATATAGCATCAGTTCAATTATTCATAAGAATATGTAGATAAAAGAAAAAATAGGACAATTTGTTTCTAAAATTATAAAAATAACAAGCATTATAAAAAAACTTTCAAATAGTAGTGATCAATTTTATGAAAATAAAAATATTTGGAGGCTAATTTAAAAATCAAATTTTTACTTAAAGACTAATTTAGAAATTATTTTTTTAGTTAAAATTTAGGTAGTTAATATTAGTGACGAATTTAAAAATCAATTCATAATATAAAATATTTTAATTATTAATTTATAAATTAATTATAATTTTTTGAAATTATTTTAGTTACCAATAATTTTTATTTTATAAATTAGTATTTAAATTAGTTATTATAATGATTAATAATTAATAATTAATTATTTTTTAATAAAATTAATCATTAATCAAAATTTTTTTTTTTCAGTGAAGGCTCGTTAGTTGACACGATTTTAGTATATTATGAAATAATCTTAGTATAGCTTTACAGTAAAGTCGTATCAAACTTACACAATTTATTATTATTTTTTTAAAATTTTTCTATTTCAGTAATTTAAAAAAAGTATACATTTTAATATTTTATCAAATATTTAACACAATTATTTATATAAAACTATTGAACTTATATCTAATAACCAAACTAAAATAAGTCAGCTGTAAACACCTTTTTCATTCTCCACTTAACCAAAACAAGTACGTAAAATAAATAAAAATAGAATTGTCACAGTTAGAATTCGAGTGAATCCCGCTCATCATGGATTCGGGTTGAGTTGGGTAGAAATTTTTTACAAATTTTAATACGGGTTAAATTTTGACCTGACTTATCCGGGTTGAATCCGTTCGTTCACCAACTCACAAATGAAGGGTCACACAAATATTTTTTTGTTAAGTTAGACTTTGCATTTGAGTCATGTTAAATTATTTTTTTAACCAATACATAAATAATTTGTATTTTTATGATTGTATTAAAGTTTATTTAGATTTTAATTAAAATTATAATTTAGTTTTGTCTGAAAAAAAAAAGTATTTTTATTAATTAAATAATCTAATCCGTTTAATTCACCGATCTGAGATGGGTCAGATCTAGTTCAAATTTTTTTGATTCACTCGTAAACGAGTCGGATCAAACTGGATTATTGGTTATAATAATTCTAAATAAAACATACCCAACTCTAGCTTCCACAGGAACAATGAATCAATGGAACACCAAACAGAACCCATCTATACCAATAAGGATCAGACCAAAAGTGCACCAACAGTGCAACCACTCAAGAGTCAAACACCAAAGATCATCCAAAAAAATCTAAACAAAAGAATTAAGGAAAAATTCATATTTCAGAACAACATTAAAAACTGTCATACATCCATTAATAATATAGTTACTCAAATTTTAGAGAGCAAACCCACTTGGCTTCATATATACATAGGTATGCATGAGTCCCAAAAGTGCATGAAACATCACAATCGAGTCTTTGATCTCAACTAGATTGCGACGAAAGCCCTAACAAATCTGCAGATTCTCCCTCAGGTTATTGTTTTATCAACTTTGAACATTATTTCTGGCACAAAAAAGAAAAAGCATCTGTACTTTTTTACGGAGATAAAAGTCAAAAGCAGAAAAAGCACTGAATTAAACAGACAAACAATATTAATGGCACGCACGCAGTACACTGCCATGCATTTTTGGCTGTAATGTAACTTGGGTGGTCCTCAAAAATGAACTCACCCCACTTATTGTTTCAAGAGGTAATTAATTAATATACCACTAACTTTTTCTCCAAAATATCCATCTACTTCTTAACTAAGAAGGTGCATGCATGTCCAAACACTTGATATGATATATAGCATCTTATTTGTTTATTTCTTCGCCACGTTACATCTTTGGATTAGATAGACAGTTACTGCATAGAAGTTAATTTTGATGTGATGAGTTGATTAAAAACAGATCCAGATATGACTTTATCATCTTGAACAACCCAGTGACATGTTTTGAAATTCCGATTCTAATAAGGAAAAAACACAGAAACTCTTTCCATTTTCTTTCCATAAACAATTTACAGAACATTGTTTTGAGAAAGTGATATATATGCATCTTAACTAAGAACATGGGTCGGTGGTGATACACACACACACATGATGTATAGCATCTGATTTGGTTAATCTGTTCACCATCCCTTTGGAATAGGGTAGTGAGTGCAGGGGGACCAATCCATGCACCGTATGGTCCCAACACTGGACAACTCTCCTTTTGTTTGGACCTTTGCACAGAGGGGGCTCATGGACACTTGTCAATTTCTATGTAGTTTTGGTCCCCTAACCAACCCTTGCAGAATCCTCTAGAATCACATAAGTTTTTCCACTCCAAACAAAACACTCTTCATCATTCTCAATTTCCAACCATCACTTTTCTTTTTCTTCATATTATCCCATCATCAAATATTTCATTGACTCAATAGTTCCTATAGACCAATTTTCTTACCTCTTCAACAGTTTTTCGTCCGTTTGTTTATGAAAGAGTCATTTTACTTTTTCAAAACTTAAAATAATATAAATAATTGATCCAACAGAACCGTTTCGCCAGTTCTATATATATATATAGTCACCAATCTCATTCAGCCACTGTTTGAATCACAGCATGCATTCACAACCTGTTTTCATTTTCTCAACCTTACTATTAAAGAAACCAAACCACATACGATAGATTTCTATAGGTCCAAGCTTGTCAACAATAACAACAACAGCATGAACAACATAGAGTCCTACCCTCCCGTTCTCCGCCACCTGGAGCAGCAGCGACATCCACCACCACCACCACCACCACCACCTAACTCCGACCCGGATGAAGAGTTTCAGGAGCCGGATCCTGTGCCCATCATAGATCTCGAGTGCTTGCACCATGAGAAGTTGGAAGAAGCGTGCAAGAACTGGGGTTTGTTTCGTCTGGTCAACCATGGTGTTCCGTTGACCCTTTTGAAAGAGCTTCAAGAGGCGGCGAAGGAACTTTTCTCTGTGTCGTTTGAGGCAAAAGAAAGTGCATGCAGTGGCAGCCCTGTGACATACTTTTGGGGCACCCCTGCCCTAACACCATCGGGGACAGCCCTAACGAGAAGCCCCCAAAACATGAACTGGGTTGAAGGGTTTGATGTGCCGTTGAGTCAACTCTCCCACTTCAACCCTCAACTTCCCACACTCGAGTCCGTAAGGTTAGAACAACATCACCAACAACTTGCATTATTTTCATTTGTCTTCTTCCATGTTTTTCTATGCCTTTTGTTTCCCTTATAGTTTATTGGTTTTTGTTTCTTTCTGGCAGGCCCTCGGGTCTATCTTTTGGACTTTCTGTCTTGTGTTCTGTGCTCTGTTGTCTACATGCATGTGCCTTCAAAAAATTCATTTTAAATCTTTTACATAAAATATATAATCTTCAATTTTCTTATCATTATTATTATTAAATTTAAAGAACATATATATAATTTTTATTATTATTATAATATAGTTTAATCACAAACCGGATACAATCTTATTCAATGAGGTTATGAAATTTTTTATATTAAATATTCTAAATTTATTGCTATAATACGGAAATATTATTAGTGTTGAAAACACATAGGGATCATGGTTTTGGTTGTGGGGTACCCGTCACCTTTTCCAGATTATGACACCTGATGGACCACGTGAACGGGTGCTTCGACCAATTAGATTGTGTATTTTCATGGAGGACGCTTATCAGATTTGATGGTAATGTTTAACTATTATAATTTCCTTCACCAACAAAATTAAGGAAAAAACGAACAAATTGAAGAGACATATATTTCTACCAATTTTGCAATTGAACCTAGTTACCTACGTGTTTTTTTTTTTATTAGAACTATGAAGCTTTTTTCAGCTATTTATGTAAATAAAATTATAAGATGAAAACAAACGTATGACCATAGCAAAATTTTAATTTTAATTAAAAACAACACAAGATATTTAATAGTTTAGCGCCTAAAGTTCATTCAGCTAATCTAATTGGTCCACGGGTAATAAATTATGAGAGGCAAACAATTAGATAAGGGAGACAAATCGATTAGGTGCTTCACTTTTTTTATTTTTTTATTAGGTATAGGATAAGGTTGAATCTTGTTTTATATATATTATATTTCTTCACATAATTCATATAAATTAATTACTTGGGCATCCGATATAGGCAACAGCTCAAAAACTAATTATTTCAACATCATCAAAGATAGCCTCTTTATCATTGTTATAAGGATTGTACGATATTGAGTTTAAATGTGTTTGGTTTGGTAGAGTTCTGGTAATGGAGTATGAAAAGCATTTGTCGAGAATTGGCAGAAGATTATTGGAAGCTATGGCGAAGAACCTTGAGTTGAATATTAAAAACTCAAAGGAATACTTAGCAGTTGGAATGATGCGTGTGTATCGGTACCCGAATTGCCCTGACACAAATGGTGGTTGGGGCATGGAGGCTCATACTGATAGCTCAGTCATGTCCATATTGAACCAAGGTGATGAAGTTGGTGGCCTTCAGCTTCTCAAACATCATCAATGGCTCAATGTAAAACCCATTCCCGACACTTTGATTGTCAACCTCGGAGACATGATGCAGGTCCGTGTTCTTTTCCTATGTTCGTGCTTTTATGGTTATTATCAACATAGGTTCGTAATGTTGTGTTCTGGTTTGGTTTAGGCAATTAGCAACGACAGATACAAAAGTGTGACACACAGAGTGAGCATGAACAAGCATAAAGAGAGGATTTCACTGTGCTATTTCGCGTTCCCTGGTGAAGAAGTTGTGATTGAAAGCTCAAAGTACAAGCCCTTTACTTACAATGAGTTCAGAGCACAAGTGCAAGAAGATATCAAAGCCTTAGGCCACAAAGTTGGACTTTCAAGATTTCACCACAACCAAAATTCTCAAGTTTCATTGCTTTGACTCATCAGTTTCAGTTCCCTATTCTGGTGTTCTTCCCTTTATTCATGCTTCATGCTATGTTCAAAAATATAGATTTTGCTACCAACATTCCATCATAAACTTTACAATTATTAAAATGAGTTTGTTTACAACATTTTCGTTGAGAAATTCACTTAAAGAAAATAAGAAATGATGTTATTGTATATATACATGAAAAATATAATATATTTTAAGTTTGTTTATTGACTTATTATTAATATAAAATGGTGAATAACATTATAAATTTTATTATGATTTATTAACTATTAACAAGTATGTTGTTATGTATTTAAGAATAGAGTATATTCTAATTTGTTTCGATTAAAGACTAACAACATATATTTTATTTCTAATATTAGATTCTCCATTTGATTTGGTAGAAATAAAAAATAATATAATAATGTACTATTTATTTTTAGTTTTTTATTTTGATAAAAATTATTTTTTTTCAAAATATTATTCAAATAACTTGGGAGTTCCATTTTCAACATAAAGTTATTAGTCTCTCATCATTTGTTGTCTTATACAGATAAGTAACGAAATGTATTGAGATTGTTGTTAACTTATTCTTGTTTCATAATTCTCAATACTCAATAAAATATATATATATATATATATATATATATATATAATAATAAGTATGAATTAAATTTGAAAAATTATTGATTTATAAAATTAAAATAGTATTTAAATTATTTTGTTAATTACATTTCACAAAAATCACATGAACTTACAAAAAAAACTTTTAATATTTTATACTCTTACAAATTAAATTTATTTTGTTAATGAACAAAACTAAAATCATTAATATTTAATTAATTTATCTTAATGTTAAATAGATAAAAAATTAAAATTAAAATAAAATAAGAAATCATTATAATATATATATATATATATATATATAATCAAATAATTTTTTATAATATATTAAACCTTTTAAAATACTTGAAATACCAAATTGAACACTTTAACGAGACGTTGCTAGAGTAAATATGGGATTGTAAGGGTAATTGGATTTGACTAGTGGTAAGAATGAGGTAAACATGACTAGGCAATGGTGGTTATGTCATATAGAATTTGGGGGAAGACGTATTAACAATTGGTTAATTCTTATAGGGTAAGGGCATGAAGCTAACAGTGGTATATATATATA
>Ga0209589_1011353_pt1 | contig 12582 bp, 6 predicted proteins | sample CowpeawhiteBW_FD_187525 | JGI IMG/M metagenome (GOLD analysis project Ga0209589, IMG submission 187525) | Root nodule microbial communities of legume samples collected from California USA - Cow pea white BW (SPAdes) (version 2) | ecosystem: Host-associated > Plants > Roots > Nodule | place: USA...
GAAATTACTTGCAAAATTTAAATTTGAAAAAGTACTTGCAATTTTTTTAAATTGATTTTTTCAATAGAAAAATTGCTGTGATTTTTTTTTCATAATAAAATTTGCTGCTATTTTTTTTAAATAAAAAAAAGTTAATGCGAATATTTTTCATAAAATTTTTTGAAACAAATTTTTTACTAACTTTTAAATTTTACGGTAATTAATTATTCACTATCGATCAAAATTCGTAGAAAAAATAGAATAGTATATTTTTTTTTTGCAAATTTTTGTAAACAATATGAAAAAATCTCTATGAAATATGAAAAGTTCTAATAATACGTTTCTAGATTTGTTTTAAAGTTTACTCTTTAATTTTTTTTAAATTAATATAATTTGTTCTTGCAAAAAACAAACAAGATAAGTTAGGCACAAGCGTCACCTTACCCATGTAGTCCGCTGTATCCTCAGTTGGCTTCGTCCCGGTTGATACATGTCGGCTTGGATCCAGGAGGAGTTACCTACAGAAGGGACTCTGAAGCTCAAGTAAGTCAAAGCTCTCAGAAGGTCAAATCAGTGATTAATGGAGTAATGAATGCGTACCTTAAATTACTGGGATCCACATGTATTTATAAAGTATTAATCATGTTTGGTTATGCCATGGGCTGGGCCCTGACTTGGACTTCAGTTTGGGTTGTAAGTGGGCTTGGGCCCTAGCCCAGACCCTTAAGAGGATTCACTGAACACTAGGGGGGACCTTAGTTTTACTAAGTATATTGGAGTAGTCGGCCTAGGCCGACGATTTATGTTGGTTATGTGTTGCCTTGTGCAGGTTGTTTCTCTGGACGTTTAGGTTACCAGTTTAGTCTGGTAAGGCTTAGGCCAACTCGGCTTAGGCCAACTCGGCTTAGGCTGACTACTTGATTGCTCTGGCATATACGTGTCGTTTTATTACTATTTGGTCGAGTTGGCTAGGTGTGGTACATAATTATTCTATCATTTTTTTTAATTTAACTCTTATAATTTGACCATTTTTTTAAATTATAAAACTACCTATAAAATAAATGAAAATTATTAACCATAAAATTATAAAAAATATTTATATTTAATTTTATAATTATTATTTTATTATTTTTTATTATCATAAAATAGCAAACATGGACATAATATATCAATAATAATAACAATAAGTCATAAATTCAATATGAAAAGAAAATTAAAATGATAAAAAAAGTAATCACTTTGGCATAGAAAAAGAATTAATAAGGTTGTACAATTTTTTGTTTTCTAAAACATTAATGAAATTTCACCCGAGTTTGTTGCCATCAAAAAGCTCTTGATAGTTTTTATTGAATATCAGGAAAAGTTTTAAAATTAAAAATTATGTTTTGAATACCATAATACATTTTCATAAACATAACTATAAAATATTTTATAATACGAATAGAACACATTCCTAAAAATACACCAAATTCTTTTGATTGAAACATGTTTTTTGAAAATCACATTTCTACGTCTATATTATATCTTTTTACTTCAACACGACCGAATGATTGAAAATTGACCATAATGTATACATACACAGGAATTCTTAAAAACATTTTCATAATTAAAAAAAGTGATATTTTTTAAGAAATATTTGATTAATTCTCTTCGATGCGATATAATTTACCTCTATTTTTTCGGCCGCCTAAAATTGAGAGTCTATTCCGTGAAAACCGATGTCAGCCGTTAGATTCTACACTCTCTTTGACCATCTGACTCGAATTCAGGTGGTTTGGCTCCAGCGACCATGGTTGTGATGTTTTCAGCCCCAACCAATAGTGTTTGAGGATGCTAACTCAGTTCCACGTAGAACAATGTGACTAAGTAAAAATCAAATGGATTACTAATTTTTTCTTCTCTAAGCTTCGGTTACTGTAAGGTCTACCAAGTAAAATTGCAATTACTGTTCTAGATTCTCAAATCTGTTAACTTTTCTTTTATCTTTCCTTTCTAACATTGTTTTTTTTATCACAGGTAATCATCGTCGTTTGATTTGTAGACCATAATTTCCCGTTTGATTTTTTTCCTCATCATTTTTTTTTTTCACTTTTTCTCCTTATTTTCATAAGAAAGCTTCTGCCTTTTCGTACCCCTTCCTGTGATCCTTGCCGGGAAATGTAAAAAGCTTCAGTTTTCTGTGAATTCCCTTTTGCTTTTTTGAGTGACTACTATTTGGATTTGAAGTTTTTACTTTGTTTTAATAATCAGTCTTGTTTAGGTGCAGACCACTTTTTTGGGGGTGGGGGTTTGTTTTTTATTTTTTTTTTGGAACTAAAAAGAATTCCATGGTGAGATCATGGTTATGTATTGAAAATAGAAACTTCAAATTTGCGACTAATTAGGTTTTCTGCAAATATTTTTCTCTTTGACCGTTTTGTTAGAGGGTGAAGATTCTCTGGTAGACTTGGAGGAAATTGATAGCGTAGCCTTAGAGAGAGAGAGAGAGAGAGAGAGGGAGAGATGAATTGTTTTCCAGATGAGGTGATTGAGCAAATATTTGGCTATGTGACTTCACAGAGAGACAGGAATGCCTTGTCTCTGGTGTGCAAGAACTGGCACAAATTAGAGAGATGCAGTAGGAAGAGTGTGTTTATAGGGAATTGTTACTCCATTAGTCCTGAGAGAGTGATAGAAAGGTTTCCTGAGCTAAAGTCCTTAACTTTAAAGGGAAAACCTCATTTTGCTGATTTTAATTTGGTTCCTCACGGTTGGGGTGGTTTTGTGTATCCTTGGATTGAAGCACTGGTCAAGAACGGGGTTGATTTGGAGGAGCTGAGGCTGAAGAGGATGGTGGTTACGGATGAGGGCTTGGATCTACTTTCCCGTTCTTTCATGAATTTCAAGTCTCTGGTTCTTATTAGTTGTGAAGGGTTTACCACCACTGGCCTCGCAACTATAGCTGCAAATTGTAGGTAAGATGAGTAACCTGTGTTGCAGATTTTGCTGCTGCTTTCAGAAACCTTCATGGATTTGTGTGTATATTGGAGTGTTTCTTGTAAATTTGTTCAAGTGCTTTAGTTTCCTTATGGTCTTGTTTAAGTGTTGGAAGAGCACTAATTGAAGGAATAACAACTAGTTTCTAATTTTTAATTTGTGTCAGCCAAGTTTTGATTTATTAGCTAATTGTTGGCTTGCATTGTATGTGACTAATGATTGTAGAGAAGGAGTTCAGTTGCTTTGAGCATTACGTGTTACCAGTTTGGGCTATTGTTTTCTATCTGATATGAGATTATTGATCTGTGTTTATGCATAAGTCACGTGACATGACATGACATGTCACATGATGGCTTGCTAACAAGTTGGTGTTTTAAGAGTCTCGTGTTTTATTGTGCTATGCATAAGTTCATTAAGTTATCAATTTTGAATTTCTTAAAAAGGCAAAATTTAAGTTTAATTTAATCTCACAAAACTTGCTTCTGAGATGAGGTTGACCACACCTGTATATTATAATTTAATCATATTTCTAGTCGATATAAGATTTCTAACACAATCTTTCACACCAAGGACTTAACATCTCAAGCATGAAAATCAAAGAAATCTATAATAATAGGTTACACAATAATTTCAACAAACTTGACTATGATAGGTATTGAATAACTCTGATATTATGTTAAAAAAGTGAAATTTAGGTCTAACTCAAAGATTACAAATCCGGATTTTAAGATAAAGTTTACATCTATTTATATACTAGAATTTTGTCATATGTTTAATCGATATTGAATCTCTGACAGAATTGTTTGTGATTATGTTCTTCCTCTAGGTGAAAAATACTTGAATTCCCTTGAATACTTTTATTTTACTTGGCAAAGCTGAGATAGAGATGAACATTGCACATTGTTCGAAAATGTATTCTTCTGATTGGCCTGCGTGTAGTCTGGCATGTGGTCTTCACTCCTCATTTCTGTTACAAATGTAGGTTCCTTAGGGAGCTGGATTTGCAGGAAAACGAAGTTGACGACCACAGAGGACAGTGGCTAAGCTGCTTTCCTGATTGCTGTACAACACTTGAGTCTCTTAATTTTGCTTGCCTTAAAGGAGAGATTAATCTGGGGGCTCTTGAGAGACTTGTGGCTAGATCTCCTAACCTTAAAAGCTTAAGGTTAAACCACACCGTGCCCCTCAGTGCACTCCAAAGGATATTGATGCAAGCACCTCAACTGGTGGACTTGGGTATTGGGTCATTTATCCATGACCCACATTCTGATGTCTACACTAGGCTGAGGAACACCATTAAAAAGTGCAAGTCAATGACCAGTTTGTCAGGTTTTTTTGAGGTTCTTCCTGGCTGCCTTAGAGCTATCTACCCTGTTTGTATGAACTTAACAGCCTTGAACCTGAGCTATGCAGCAGGGATTCATTGGAGAGAGCTAATAAAACTAATTTGCTTATGTGGGAAACTTCAGCGTTTATGGGTAAATAAATGTATTTTACCTAAGTCTATTCTTTTCACACACGTTCTTATGTTGGTGAATATCAATACACTCTATACTGTTGCAGATAATGGATTACATTGGAGACTATGGGCTAGGTGTTGTGGCTTCCGCATGCAAAGATTTGCAAGAACTAAGGGTTTTTCCATCCGTTCTTATTGGTTTAAATGGCCCTGCAGGAGTCTCAGAGAAAGGACTTGTTGCAATCTCCAAGGGTTGCTCTAAGCTTCACTCATTGCTCTACTTCTGTCAGCAGATGACAAACGCTGCCCTCATAACTGTGGCTAAAAACTGCCCAAATTTCATCCGCTTTAGATTGTGCATCCTCGATCCAAAAAAACCTGACCCTGATACAATGCAGCCGCTCGACGAAGGCTTCGGCGCAATTGTGCAGTCTTGCAAGCAGCTCCGGCGGTTGTCACTCTCCGGCCGGTTGACTGACCGAGTTTTCCTTTACATTGGGGTGTATGCTGAGCAGCTTGAGATGCTGTCAATTGCATTTGCTGGAGAAAGTGACAAGGGAATGCTGTATGTGTTGAATGGATGCAAGAAACTACGAAAGCTTGAGATAAGAGACAGCCCTTTTGGTGACTCGGCTCTTCTGTCTGACATAGGGAAGTATGAAACTATGCGGTCGCTGTGGATGTCGTCCTGTGATGTCACCATTGGAGCCTGCAAGGCACTGGCTGAGAAGATGCAAAGGCTAAATGTGGAGATATTTAATGGAGATGAGAAAGTTGATTCCAATGTGGAGGATGGTCAGAAAGTACAGAAGATGTACTTGTACAGAACATTGGCTGGGAGAAGGAACGATGCACCAGAACATGTGTGGACTCTGTAGGTGTGCATTTTGGCTATTAAGGTTCTTGTTATTTAGCTGTTTCACTAGACTGAGTTTACTGTTAGTGGAACTTTAGTTGGTGGTCACTGATTGTTAATCCTTTGCTTGTACATAGTTTATTGGCATCCAATTATAAATTATAAGACAACAACTTTTAATAAGATAATAATAATCAATGTGTGTGGTAAAGTTATTCCAATTAAATTTTAATACACATGTATGATATGTGGAGTTTTGGTGGAATTTTTTCTATCATATATTTTTTTTTTTCAAAATATTTTTAAAATAAGTGAGTTTTGATTGTACTCTGTTAAAAAAATCTGTTTTCTATTCTTCTACAATTAAAAATTTTCTAGTTTTACATTAGTAAGGTAAATATGTTTTTAATGAAAGGTCCAATAATCATTTCAAGTGATAATTGAAAGGAATTGGAAAGTTGAGTATTATTGTTTTTAGTACAATAAGAAAAAAATGTTATAATTTTAGTATAAAAGGTTTAATTTTTGAATTTTGGTAATAGTTAAAATAATTAAATATGTATTTGATATTTAATATTTAATCTTTAATAATTTTTTATTTGTAAGAGTTTATTGAAAATTTTATGTATTGTTATTTCATTTTATTTCCAATAAATTTCATTCAATAATGAAGTGTTTGAAAGAAAATATTTGAAGAAAATTTTCTACAGGATTTCTCGATACTACAATTTCACTAGTTATTTTTGTCTAATAATAACTCATAATATTACATTTAAGATGATCAATATATCACCCACTGATCTTAATGTCTAAATTAATTGTAACCTTTTAAGTTTGTTTGATTTTAATCTCTAAATTAATTAAAACTTTTTAAGTTTGTTGATTTTAAAATGATAAGGTAGAACTAAACACGACAAGTATATAGATAATTGTATATATCTTCCAAAATCTTGCTATTTTAAATAATGTGCAAATAAATCATGTGTATGTTTAATGTGCACATGGTCTAGTGCTTTACATGTTTTGGATTAATCATTCATTAACAAAAGTCTGCCTAAAAATGTTTTCAAATGATTAAATCGTGTTTCTATGAGAGGTTTTGTAAATATATAAGTTAATTGATCCTTTGTTAGAACAAATTTTAGATCAATTGTACCTTAATGAACATGATCTGTTATAATATGCTTGACTCTAGAATGTAAAATTGTATTTTTGGTTTAAGTTAAAATTTTTCTATAGGATTTCTTGGTGTTACAATTTCACTAGTTATTTTTGTTTAACTCATAATATTACATAATATTACATCAAGGATGACCAATATATCACCCATTGATTTTAATCCTTAAATTAATTAGAACCTTTTAAGTTTGTTGATTTTGAAATGATAAGTTAGAACTAAATACATGCAAAGACAAGTATATAGATAATTGTATATATCTTCCAAAAACTCAGGTATTGTAAATAATGTGTGAATCAATCATGTGTATGTTTAATGTGCACATGCGTGTCTAGTGCTTTACATGTTGTGGATTAATCACTCATTAACAAAAGTCCGCCTAGGAAGGTTTTCAAATGATTAAATCGCTTTTCTATGAGAGAATTTGTAAATATATAAGCTAATTGATTATTTGTTAGTACAAATTTTAGATCAATTATACCTTACTAAACATGATCTATGTAAAATTGGATTTTTAGTTAAGGTAATAGCAGCACTATTGTCAAAAAATGTGGACATTGTAGTCTTCCAATTTAGTTTTGATCCACAAGATTTGTAGGCAACAATTGGAAACTGAAATATATATTTTGCTTTTGGAGTTGATAATGCAACTATTTCTTGCTTCTTATGGCACCACATGATTAGATTTCCTCCAATGAAGTGACATCCACCACTAGTGTTTTTTCTCTCTATTCTGTCTAAACATAGTCAACATCACAAAATTCCTGTAACGAAAAACTTTCCTTTTCTTGTAACAAAGACCAAGATTAGTAGTGCTTTTTATATATCTAAAAATACATTTAACAACACTCAAATGAATTTTTACCTTTGTTTGATTGGAATCTTTCACATAAGAAGAAAGTGAACATAATTTTAGGTTTAGATGTTGTAAGGTATAACAAATTTGCTTTTCCTTAGTCTAGAAAATTCTTCACACAAAGATTCATTTGTAGTACCAAAGATAATGTCATCTACATATATTTGTAATAATATGAAATCATTTGAGTAATCTATTCTAAATATAGTAGTGTCTACTTGTCCTCTTGCAATACCATTTTCAGTTAAGAAAATGTTTAACCTTTTATACCAAACTCTAGCAGCTTGTTTTAGACCATATAAGGGTTTATTAGGTTTGTAAACAAAATGAGGATTTGTAGCATTTTCAAAACCAGGGGGTTATTCTACATAGAATTCTTCTTTAATAAGACCATTTAAAAATTCACTTTTAACACCCATTTTATATAATTTAATATTATTACGTGTAGCAAATGATAGCCATATGTGAATAGCTTCTAAATGTGCAACATGAGCATAAGTTTCAATATAGTTTATACCTTCTCGTTTTGAGTATTATTTGACTACTAGTCTAACCTTGTTTCTCACAACCTTACTTTGTTCATCCAACTAGTTCTTGTATACCCATTTAGCTCCTATGATTGTCTTTTTTTTAGGAGGACTCACCGATGTGTAGACTTCATGCTTCTCAAACTGATTTAACTCTTTTTTCATTGCTTAGACCCAACTTTCACCTTCTAGAGCTTTTTTTACTCTTTTGGGCTCAATTTGATATATAATGGGTTCTTCATCCTTCAACCTTGATCATATGGTGACTCCTTTGCTTGAATCACCTATAACATTGTCTGGTGGGTGATATTTCTTCATAGGAGTTGTTGGTTCTCTTACTACTTGTGGAGCATCTAACATTATCTTGGATATCGTTTAATGTGTTGTCATATGTTTCATCTAGTAGTACATCTTTTGTGTCTACTCTTTGTATTTTTTGTACTTACATGTCAAAATCAAGAGAGTCTTTCAACTCTGATAATTTCTTATCAAGTTTATAGTCATTAAATCTTACATGTATGTCTTCTTCCACACTAGACATTCTAGAATTATATACTTTATATCCTTTATCACTTCTAGAATCAAATTTCCCTAAACTATCCTTTGTATTTAAAATAAAACATTGAATTCCTAAAGGTTGAAAATAAGAATTGTTGAGATTTTATTGTTCCACAATTCATATAGAGTATTTTTTTATTGATGATCTAATATAAGTTCTATGTTGTAAATAACAAGTTGTATTAATTGTTTCTGTCCAAAAACGTTTTGGTCTGGAGTTGACATTTAACATTGTTCTAGCCATTTCTTGTAAAGCATGTTTCTTCCTCTCAACAGCACCATTTTGTTGTGGGGTTCTTAGAGTGGAAAAAATATGCTTGATTCTATAATTTTCAAATAGTTCACGAAAGCTTTCATTTTGAAATTCTCCACTATGATTACTTCTTGCAAAAACAATTGATAAGCCTTTTTTCTTTTTGAACTTGTTTTAAAAATTTACAGAAGACTTTGAAAGACTCATCCTTGTGGCTTAAGAATTTTACCAGGTCCACATAGTATAATTGTAATACCCTAATCGGATATTACTTAATAAAAGAAAAATATAATTTAAAATAAATTCAAACATAAATATTATTCCCAAAAACGTGGAAAATTTTAAAAATTGATTATCGTGCCAAAAACCAAATGCATAATTCACAACTAAATTATTACAAGTTCGAAACCCAAAAAAACAACTTACAAGGAAATTACAAAGTTTATTCGAAAGAAGTTTCATAAATAAAGCCCAACAACTACCCTCACTTTGTCTCTATGCATTGTCATCCTCACCTGGAATCACCTCCCGTGTGACAAGTCACACGATCATTGCCAAACACAAATAAAAGGTTGAGCTTAAAAGAAATAAACATGCAATAAATAAGAATATAAACCCTTCACCCAAACTAACTTAGTCAGTTTATCATTTTATCAAGACCTTAACACCAGAAGGTATGTAGACAACACTAGTCTCATAACCTATATGAGATTAACAAATACTCAATCATGGTCTTAGGCTTCCATATGCTTCCACAAACTTGGCCACTCGTGGTCCATCTCTACGAACCTCCCCGCTCGTAGTCCAACATTTATGAACCTCCCCACTCGTAGCCCAACACACGCGAACACATCCTGTTAGGAACCTCCCCGCTCATAACATCCTCAAGTGTGAGCATAAAACATACGAACCTCCCCACTTGTTTCTGTAAGATCCGGGAAAATTAAATAGTTATTTAATTAATTATTTAATTAGGACGGGTAATGAGAACATTTAAAACAATAAATGTGAGGAGCTATGATGTGGAAAAGTACTAGCTCATGTGGTTGAGAGTACTTCATGATGTGTGAGGACTTGGGTTCGAGTCTTATGTGTGTCACTTGGATGTTATCAAATTATGCATTTTTATGTAATTATACATTGAATGCGCGGTTTGATGATAAATTCTTAGAATTGTAGGACTTATCATGAAATAAGGATTGGTTGAATGGTTTAGTCTTTGCGGGGTATGTGCATGAGTGTGGGTTCAAACCTTGGTGAGAACTAAATAATTTCTTTTTGCCCAATTTTATTTTTGCATGGAATTTGAAAGGGGCAGCTTAACCTAGTTGTCTAAGGGGCTGAAAAATCAGATGGATGATCCACTCAATAGCTATTAAACCCCATTTAAAGTAATTTTCGTTTTAGAAAGTGAATGAGTGAATAGATTACTCATAAGCCAAGAGAGAGAGTGAATTAGTGAAAGGAGAGGTGTTGTGGTACGTGGGAGACTTAGACATGAGGTTTTGGTGATTTGGGACTGAAAGCAGAGGGAAAGTAAGGAGAAGAAACTAGCGTGGGAGTGTGAGCAAGGGCAAGGAGATTTTGATTGGAGCACACTCACACTAATTCGAAATTTGAAGCAAATTCCAGGTTAGGGGAGTTGTTTTATTGTTTTTTTGATTGCAATCGACTAATTGTACAATGCCTTGAATCATAGCATTATCACTGCGTCATTTTCTGCACTGTTGTATTGAAGTTTCTGGATTTTTCCAGAAACTGCCTGGCGGTTCATCCCTTTCTGCCAGGCGGCACATCAGACTGGTGTGTTGTTCTTGTTTTGGCATGAACCGCCTGGCGGCGATGAATTTCTGCCAGGCGGCGCGACACTGTTGCGTTCTATTTTGGTGATTTGAAGTGTTGTTTGCGTGTTAATCAATTTGATTATTGAAATTGATATGTTTGGTTGCTATTGAATGTTTGATTGGGCGAAAATCAATTGGAATTCGAAGTATGGAAATGTTCTAGGTATAATCGTGAATAAACCGATTTGGGAGAATTCAAGAGGGTAAAGATCGAGGAGTCTATATGCATTGAATTAAGAACATGAAACTAGTCCTTAATAGAGATATGGTCATTTCTGGGGGAATGGATGTAGTGGAACTGAGTACTGGAACAAAAGATGGAGTCTGTCATAGATGTGAAAGAAGCCTGGTTCGTGCATTGTTACTCCACCTGGCGACAAGCAAGGCGCCGCCAGGCGATGACGCGGCAGGGGGCTATTTAGTGAGGTCTTGGTGGCGGAATTGAGGGTAGAGATTTGGAGCAGGCGAGGGTATTGGTAATTTGGCAATATAGAAAATTGGGGGAATAGAATACTGGGATGATTGATTTAAGGGGTGGTAAAGAGTAGATGTATAACTAATTAAGGGCTTGGATTGAGCATAAGGGAGAAAAGGGAGAGGGGAGAATTGTAATTAGTATATCAGGTTTCTGGAAGCAGGGTATTGGTGAAAATGGCGACTAGCTAGGGCTGATTATGACTAAACATATTTTAGGAGAGGGTTGAAGGGATAGTCAGGAGTGGCGATAATTGGTTATGTCATATTGCATGGGGAATTATGGGGAAGAATTCTAAGCCGATTGAGAAGGAAGGTTGGCTTAATGCAGTGGGATGTACCTTGGAGTGTAATTTAGGGTATTAAATTGTGGACTGTGTCCTTAGAGAGGGATGAATTTCCTTACTGTAACAAAGCTCATATATAGTAGAAACTTGTATAAAGGGGTGACCATGGTAAGGTTTAGGTGTTGCTACTTATGTTAGTGGTAGACTAACCATAATGTACATTCTATAGAATAGTTTATTTGGGACCCTGGAATGGAGCCACTTATCAGATTAGACTAACTGAGTTGTTAAAAGAAAAATCAGAGGGGGTTTCACTACTGATACAGCGCCTGGCGGCACGGGAAGGTGCGCCAGGCGGTGGGACAAGCGTCAGGGGTCCCTGTATGGGATGGCGCCTGGTGGCACGATGAGGTCCGCCAGGTGGGGACGAGGAAACAGTGGCCTAAGGGGTTGCTGGCGCCTGGCTGTGAGTGGAAACTGCCAGGTGGTCTGGAGCAATTTCACCTAGCGGCGCATGGGCAGAGCCAGGCGAAAATATTGCTGTTCTTTGCTTTCTGGGTGTGTTGTTTTGATTAACAATGATGCTTTGCTTGGATCGGGAGATGTTGCGCCATGAGCGAGTAGATTCATGGATGGTGGATGACATGTGATGATATGAGCGGGGAGGTTCATATCCAGTTACTCTCACGTGGGGATACGAGCGAGGTAGGTTCGTATGTTTCGTGCTCACGTTGAGAGATGCCATGTGCGGGGAGGTACAGGGCTAGTGGATCACATGTGTTGGACTACGGGCGGGCAGGTCCGTAGAGTAGGACTACGAGCGGGGAGGTTCGTAGAGGCATGACCACGAGCGGGCAGGTTCGTGTGAGCATCATGTTCTCGAGTCCAAGGCTAACCAATTGTATGATTCGAAGACTGCTAAGTCTTGGGGTTAGGGTCTTGGCCAAGAATTTTATATAATGAATAAGATGAGTATATGATTTATCTCGTGTTTTATATGCTTGTTATTTTATTTTTCTCAGCTCACCCTTTTTGTTTGTGTTTGGCGATGATCGTGTAATTCGTTACATGGGAGCAGATGTTGATACAGGTGGTGCTGAGGATGGTCAGATGGCGGAGTGAGGGCTAGCATGGGATTAGAGCTAGGGTTTTGCTCATATGTATTTTATGTTTTAAATACAAATTTTGGGAACTTGTAACATTTTATGAATTTAGTTATGAGTTTTGGCGCGCTATTTTAATAAATTGAAATTTTCCCGCGTTAGGATTTTTATAAAGATGACTATTAATATAATTATTTCTTTTATTATTTATTTTTAAGTAATATTCCCTAGGG
>Ga0209589_1011355_pt1 | contig 12580 bp, 3 predicted proteins | sample CowpeawhiteBW_FD_187525 | JGI IMG/M metagenome (GOLD analysis project Ga0209589, IMG submission 187525) | Root nodule microbial communities of legume samples collected from California USA - Cow pea white BW (SPAdes) (version 2) | ecosystem: Host-associated > Plants > Roots > Nodule | place: USA...
TTTTTTTTTTTTTCATCATGTTTGCAAAATTCTTAATTTCTGGTTATTATTATTTTCATAATTTTATTCATTTAACTTTTAATTATTTTTATTTCTATTTTTTATTTTAAAGTGTTGACCGTTGCACTTAACTAATTAAGTATATCTACCTTAATATTTAGAAAATAAAACTATAACTAAAAACAGTATAATATAAGATGTATATGTGTTTTTGTGTGTGATTTGAAAGTTTTCCCCAAATTTAATGTACCTTTATTCGACTAATGAATTGTTAAATAAAGACCTTAGTAATGGACTGAATATAAAATAAAACGTTAACAAAATAAGAAGATTTTGCTTCTGAATAGAGAGAAATACGATTAATATACAATTAGATTGAAGTAAGGGAGATTTTTTTTTTTTTTAGCTTTGTGAGTTTCGCATGTACTTTGTTATCAAGTTTCTTATTGAATTCTGAAAGATAGTTGCCTCCAAAACTGAATGGAGTTAATAGTAATTACATATAAAAAATATAATTTTTAAAATTACTTTAATCTATAACAATATATAAAGAGATTTTCTCTTTTGTGTCTGTATTTCAAAATACTAACTTTGTCCTTTAAAATATAATTATTAATTAAATTTTTGAAAATTAATCGTTATTTTTACAATTTTTTTATAAAATTGTCTATTTTTGTTTCTCTTCTTTTTTTCTATTTATCAACAGTTATTTTTTCATCTTTTTTGACACTTTTCACTTTATTTTCAAAAATATAATTTTATTTTATATATTAATTTAATAACATTATATTATCATCACTTACTACTATAATATCTTACAAATTAAAAAAATGCGTATGTACAAAGTATTTTAATAAAGTAAAATCTCTATTTGTTATTAAGTTAGTAGATAAAATAAATACATGTAATCAGTTCAGGATTTATTTACATTGAGCTGAATTTGAGAAAGAGTAAATAAAAAGATTTGAGAAAATTATAGTGTTGTTTATTTTAAGAGATTTGTAAAATATTTAATATGTATCTGTGTACGCATTTTTTTAATATGCATGATATTATATTAGTAATAGATGATATTATAATGTTATTAAGTTAATAAATAAAATAAAATTATATTTATAAAAAATAAAGTAAAATGTATGAAAAAAATATGAGAAAATATGAGAAAATAACTGTTGATGAATAGAAAAAAAAATGGGATAAGTAAATAGTTTTATAAAAACTTATAAAAGTAACCGTTAATTTTTTAAAATTTAACAAATAATTATATTATAAAGGATAAAGTTGGAATTATGAAATGTGGACAAAAAATGAATTATCTTTATATATAGTTATATATAATAGATAAAAAAAAAATTATAATAGATAAAATGAAAATATTACAATTCTTGTGATCAAAAGAAGATCTTGATGATTAGTATTTAAATTAAAAATTAATATTTAAAAGCTAAAAATACTTGATGTGACCAAGGACCCGAGTGAATATATAAACATTGTTAAACTTAATTGATATATTGATATCTTGGTGGAACAATATAACTTGACCCTTTTTGTTATTAACTTTTTGCTATGTTACATATTTTATACATATAATTATTGGCTGTGAATTATAAATTACCATAAAAAAATAACAATATGAATATAAAATTTTTAAAATTTAACAATAACAATCACATCATATATAATTTAAATAAAATAATGAAACAAAGGTTTCTTTCGAACTCTCGCTTTTGTTTTTTCTAGTATGAAGTTATTATAAATAAAATTGTCGGAATTTATAATTCTTTTTATTGAACATTTATTCAAATTTTAGGGTAGATGTTGTGAATAAATCTCGTTGCGATGATAAGTAGAAGTAATTTATTAAGGATGTTCCCTTTAACCTTAACATTAATTTGATTTATACTTTTATTTTTTTTATACAATATTTACCAGTTTTAATTTCTTTAACCTCTATTATCATTATGTTTTAATTCTCAAAAAATATTTCTTATTCAGGAGAAAGGTAGAAAGAGTTGCAGACGTTAACATAGTTCCAGTAATTATTATGTTAAAGTAATAATTAAAAGACACTTATAAAATGTGGGGGTAAACTTTTAATTTAAAAAAAACAGTTACAGATGAAGAACAAGTAGAAGAATTAGTGTTTAAAAATTTAGAAGATTTGATATAAAGTTCCAGCCGGCCCATGATTTCTTATTAAAAGGGCTTGAGAAGTTTAGTTCAATCATCTCCCGGCTGTTTTCATCAGATACACTGAAATCAATAAGCTTTGCTACAATTTCAGCGCTTTCCTGCACATGTTGCATGTTATAAGGGTCAGTCCACAATTTATTCACAAGTTGCAGCCTCCTTTGTTTTCCAACTGGAGGAACTTCCCATTTTGCATAAAGTACTTCTCTCTCTTCTGCTGTAAGTTTGTTCACCTTCTTCGCCAGATATTCCCTTTCCTGCCTCAGAGCTCTGATGCTGCACCATTTCACCAAAAGATTAATAATACTATTAATGTTTTTCTTCTGAAATAAAGCTCTTGCGAATATAAATAAACCTTTTTCATTTAGGGGATTACCTTGCAGAAACAGTGCTTGCAGGCTCATCACCTAGAAGTGCGGGACTAGCATTCCCAAGCTCTGCTAGATGCTGTTCCAACCAGGTCAATCTTCTTAGTTCAACTTCCATATATATCTGATCAGAAGGATCCCCACCTAACAAAAGATAAAACTGTGTCCGGTGCACTAGAGAAATGTGGCATAAATGCCATAACATGATAATTTGCTTCCTCTGCTGTTCAAACAGTATATGCCATGGTAACGGAGAAGATCGATCAGGAGTACCACATCCTTCATTCAATGACTTGTTTGCTTCAAGCTCCAAAACCTAAATCCACGCATGGATGAAATGAAAGTATAATGAGTTACTATATTAAACTTAAATCCATTATTGGTTAAGTGCAAGAATGAAACACAGTTCTTAAAATATTTAATACAAGCGTGAGTTGGCAAGAGTTTTTTTTTTTTTTTTATAAATTCTTTAGAATTGCGTTTTTTAGGATTTAATTATTATAAATTTAGGTGCAAATGTTAATATTTAGAATAGTCTTTTTTTTTTAGCTTTCTCAAGTCCAAAGAGCATTATTTAAGCTCAAATTAAAGTCCAATTAGAATTAACAAATCTCAGCCAAGAATTGAGCCAAGACAAGCATGTTCATGTGAAGGTAAGAAAAGCACGTGAAAGATTGTTAGACACCACTCGAGGTTCGGCCAATAACGGGACATTCTAAACTTCTTTTTAAATTTTGAAAATCAAATATACTAGAACCTAGTATATTCTAGAACTAGCATTTATAATAACAAACTCCTTTTCTTCTTTTAACTTTCGAGCGAACCTAGTATATATATTCTAGAACTAGCATTTGAATTCCATTGATTCATATTTTTGGATGACCAATACTGCAAATAGCTATGTCATCTCTTTATACTTTATTTTTTAGAATTTGAGAATTTGTGTAGCATTTATGAAAATGCTCTTTTATTTGGAGTCTTTCTCTATTTCTACTTCTAAGAGTCGAGTAGTATTTTTCCTTGAATATGAACATTTTTCAAAATAGAAGACATTCTAAGTTCTTGTTCTATCTTGACTTTATTAATTTCCACTATATACCATACTTTTGGTCATATGTTTTTTCAATTCCACTCCTAATTCTTCTTATCTTTTTGTTGTGTTTACATGTTGTCGCTAATAAAATGATTGGAAATTACTTTCACAATAACAAGAGTGATGAGATTCATATTTAAAGTTGAGTTTTATAGTGCTTCTTAATATTCTTAAGCTCCATTGCATATTTGGTCACTATCAAGTGCTGACATGGTTCAGTGCAAGAAATAGTTTTACTAACATAACAAAATGAGCAATGCAGCACTCTAGTAGGGCAGTGGAAATAAACTAATGTTACCTGGCAAACCAGAAGTTGCTTCTGGTAGTGCAGTTTTGCTACTAGCTCTTTTAACTCGGTAACATAAACTCGGAAGCTCCGAATGTTCTCCTCCGCAGCATTCTTGAACATTTTTTGAATCTTCTTTACGTTGACTGATTTTGATTGTCGGGTGGCTGGGCTCCCTTCCCGTGATAAAATAGAATCACAACTTTCGTCATGCTTTCGCGGAGTATCTTTATTTAACTTAGGAAAAGTATCACTGCCAGTAACTCCAATGTTGCTTTCCGGTGCCCTGTTCTCAATTTCATGTTCCATAGTTTTACGCGAAGAGGAAAGAGGCGAGCAAGGAGCACGTATTATATGTTGCATGTGGGGACTGTTGGTTAAGGAGAAAGGAAGAATTTTCTTCCTTCTCAGAGGGGTCTTGTTCTCTGGAGTCTCCTCTGAACTAAAAGCAGAAACAAGCTTGTCTATAGATTTTTGAACATTCTCCAGTTTCCTTTCCAAAGATGCAATAGTGTTCCCTTGATTTTTCAACTGAGTGATCTTTTCCATTAGGTCGGCCTTATCTGCGGCCACAATTTCTTCTGGAGTAGAGCTGGCAGCTACCAAGTCTTTTATTTCAGATAATACTTTCGACATGGTTTCAGCAGTTTCTTTATCCCCAAGTTTGTGAGTAGCAAAGTCCTTGTGCAGAACTTCTAGGGCTCGATTTGCATCCTCACAGAGCTGCAGCTGCCGATTCTCAAGCTTTCGAATCTCACCGACCAGTATGGATGGATCAGGTGAAGCCAATAAACTCTTCAGCATCGCCTGCCTGCCTACTGCCTCTCTTTTTTCAGGAGTACATTTACCATTGGCTGATTCTTTCTCTTCAGGAAAAGAAAGACATCTGACAACTTGACTAGAGGGTCCATAATCGTTTGATCCCTGAAGAAATCATATAATTTGTTTCAGAAAATATATCAGGGTTACACTAATGTGATATGACCAGTAGAATACCTTTGGAACTTTATTCGCTCTTCTTTCCAGATCAAGTTGAGATTGTACAAGGTCTCTCTGTCGCCTCAGGTTTTCCATATCCTTCTCCATCTGCAAACTCGTATTTATCAGTTCAATTCATCCAAAAGAGTTTCTCTTTTACATAAAAACTCAAGAAAAGTACGTTTTGTTTATTAACTTGGTTTTCACAAGTTCTGCGACGAGAAAAGCAGCCAACTGAAAGCCAGTTACCGGGATTTCGATCAGTTATGGAATGGGAAAGTTAAACGCATTGAATGGATCAAGAATATGAATATTTGAAGTGTTGGAATGTAGAAATTATTGACTACATGTTTGTTAACAAGAAAAGTTAAGACCGAAGAAAGGAGTTTGTACCTGCTGAATTTTCAATTCCTTTTCAACTAGCAATGACCTTAGACATGAACTCGAAGAAAGGTCAGGACTTCGTAACTCCCCTTCAAGTCTGGCAATTTCCTTTTGCAATTGTCTAACTAGTGTCTTATCTGAAACAACCTGTTAAAAATTATCACCATCTGTCTTAGTATGATACATTCCTTTTCTCGTGGAAAGAATGTAATAGATGAGATGGCTACTTGAAATAAAAAGAAAATTGAATATCACGTAGTAAGCACATGGGAAAATAAGACCTTTAGAATTGCCACTATAATTAAAAGACTGTGAATTTTACGAAAAATGTGCATACATAACTTTCTCTCGATAATTTAAAATATTTCTATCAAACAAATACCCTTTTGCTGCTAGTAAATTTGTGGTGGATAGTCTATGAACTAAGTACCAGAAGCCTGGGAGAGCAACATTCAAATTACACGTCAATAAAATTGAAAGATGTCAAACTTATGCAAGCTTCAGTTTAGAAAATAATGTAGAACATGAGTAAAAACTTTTTCATATCAATCTTCGGTCCAATCAAACAAATCACAACATTTAACCGTACCAATCATATTTAGACATTTAAGCGTACCATATTCACTCGGGCAGTATTAATGACTTCCTTTGCACTGTTAGCAAATGCTAGTGTATTTCTTGTTTGCTCCACGTGACTTAAGGAAGGACTTATGGTACATATAATCGCTGTTCGAGCATTCCCTCCTAATGAAGACTGCAAAATCCGTGTCAATTTTGAGTCTCGATACGGTATGTGACCACGTTTTCCGCCACTGCAAAGTAAAAGAAAACTTCAAAAGATAAATCAGACTTCTGTGCATTGACCAAATTACGGTGCCCTACAAGTCTTTTTATCATAGTAATCAATTTTAGATTAACTAATTTACACAATTCACAATCTCTAGTCATCGAATGAAAAAACGATTACGAAAAAAACTGGGTTCCGAAAGTGGAGTACTAATACACTTACGGAACCCAGTTTCTAGACGAAAGCAATGACCTTATATCTAGGGCGACTTTTTTATGTCACAAAAAACCAAATTTGCTGTGACCTTTGGATAAACTAAAAACTCAACGTAAATCCTGTTTTGAGGTTTCTATTTTTTTTTTTTTAACTATGCAGTTATTGTGGAGCTCTTAAACACATTCTTAATTTTGAAAATGTTTTTTCTGTAAGAAACAAACAAATAAGCCTTTTAGGATTTCTTAATCTGCAGCTTAATCCTGGCTACTAAAACTTTAGCAGAAGAACAATGACAAAGTAGCCACATGCATTTGGGTATTTAAAAAATATACGGTTGCTGGACCTGAGTTTCCTGATGACAGATGCAAGTGTCAACAAACTTCTGTTGATATGGCTCCCTTCCTTCATCCTTGCTCCACATGTATTTGTTTGAGAGATGCGTTCACTTCCAGCAAGATCCACAAAATTCTGAGGTTATAAGAATCACTCATCAGTATGACTAGCCAGTTATCAAGGGTATTATGTCAAACTATGAAGACATACCAAACTGGCTATGTAAGACTTTACGTGACCTGAACTTTCGCGAAGGCTGCTCTCTACAGTCTGAAATATTCGTATAAAAATAGTGACTACAGAGCAGTAAGCATAATGTCCTATCTTTAATCTCCACATAAAATAGCCAGAAAAAAGAAATCCAAAAGTTAACCAAGCTGAAATACTGAAAAAAAAAAGCATGCAATATCATCTTAAAAGATGATGATAATGAATACTTATATTTCCTCAAGTGAGCTTACCAGCCTGATTATTTGATGTGATCGTGAGCTTTTATCATTTAAAGCAGTTTCCCCAACTTGCCTTTGCGCTGTAGATACAACATTTACATGAACAATAGTACTATGCCGATAACCTAAGTGTAAAACGCTCACAACTTCTATATTTTCTACAACTCTGTTACATGGATTCTATACAAAGAGAACATCAGCAATAGTGAGATAAAAGTATTAGCCAAATAGCATGGTGATAATGTATGCTCTTGAGAAACCTATACGTGTAAATTACCCCAGATTTCTAAATTACCTTCACAGATGCCAATTAAATGCCTTAGATGTTGACCATCCTTAGCTACTTCTTCATTCAGCTTTTCCACAATAGTCCCTTTCTATATCGAAAGAAAAAATACACCTCAGGATTTGCTACAAATCAACGAAAAGCTAAAGCACTCGTTGACAAATTTCAGTCGCGGGTTTATTTCTGAACTATACCTCTGGATCATCCAAGAGCCGAAGAGGACCAGATTCACGTTTTAGAAGATCTATGACAGTCTCATTATAGATTTCCAAGGCAGAGATTCTCAAGATAAAATGCCTTTCTGGAGTCTGCGGAAATCGAAACGGAAAAAAACGTTACTAATTACAAGCAGTTACCCTTAAAATCCCTCAATTCGACTAATAGGATTCAAAACATGATTGGTCTTTTCCACTTTCTATCTCCCACTCAGTGGAAGATAATCGACATGGTTTAGTAGGAATCAACAGTTAACTAGTCACTCACATTCTTAATGTACTCGTAGATGTCCTTAATAGCACTTTCAGTGACGCCTCTCATCGTGAATGTCTTACCGCTGCTAGTCTGCCCATACGCAAAAATTGTTGCTGCGAAAATAGAGGAAATTGCTGAACGGATACAAAACAGCCCTTAATGAGAGAGAGAAGTTCTAATAAAAGCATTAGCTAAAATAAATTACCATTGATTCCAGAAAGTGCTGATAAAGCAACATCTTTAGCCCCTTCTTCATAAACTTTCTGAGTTGAGCACGCAGGTGCAAAAACTTTATCTGTGACGTAAGACACAATAAATAAGAAAATATATTGTATAAAAGGAAATAGAAATATAACAAATACAAGTCCAATGGACAAAAAATTAAAACTATAAATGAGCAAGATAATCGTTTAAATTTACTAGCGTCAACCAGAATAATGTAGAATTTAAGTTCATTAATTCCCATTTAGGAAAATGTCAGTTAATGAAAAGAAATTCAAACATCTCTTCCTCAAGAAAAAAAAAAAAGTTGAACAAGGGTACCGAAGGTGTATGGTGTTGCAGGCCTCTCTTGGTTTGGATTCTTGAACACAAGAGTATGCTCATCCAAACAGTCCCAAGCAATAAGATCATACATGGCTTGTTCCTTTCTATTGAGCGGCCTCATCCGAACCGTGACTCGGATTTTCTCCTCCCGAACTTTGGACCCACCAGGCGTGGCTGACAGATTCCTCTGCATCTTAGACAGCGGCGTTGCCACCGCCGCCGGTGTTCCCGTCATCGTACTCCGCCGCTAATTTCTGCAGATCAATCATCCATCAGCAAGAGCATTTTACAACACTTCATTTCTAAGAGAAAACAGCTGAGACAAAAGAAAAATGATTATAAATAATAACTACGCCGTATTCTTCCGAAATCGTTTAGCCTCTTTGCAGCTTACTGTGTTGGACGAGAACGAATAGTAATGACAGTAACAGAAATAGAAAGAAAATCGGAAATCTAAGCTTCGTAGAAGTAGAAATTAAAAATCTGATTTCAAATTTCAAAATAAGATACTATGCAAAGAACGACAGAAGACTAAGCTAAAACCTAGTATGCTATGAAACCACTAATATTGCCGAATCAAGTAACAAGAACACATCCAAACACACCCACACAAAAAAAAAAAAAAAAAAAACAATATTCCCACTACTTCACAAAGGCGATTTGACATTACTGATTCATAAGATATGTTAGTAAATCTTTTTCTTGATCTTTACACTGCACACTCAAGGCATGCTTCTAAAAAAAGAAAACGATTCTTTGAGAAATAAATGATAAGAAGAACCTGCAAGTGAAGAAAGAGTGCACGGTGGCCGGAAATGGTGAACTCGGCTGGGAAAGTAGTGAAGGACGTAGTTCCAAAATCAAACTGTGGAATCTCTTGAGATTTACTTTTGGAAAGAGAAAAAAACGCTCTGAAATTCAATGTTCCAGAGATAGTATGAGGTATAGTAACGGCTACTTCTATGGTGGCCCTTCCATTCAGAGCGCGCATCGGCACGGGAAACAATAAAAACGGATGTTTCAAATTCTTGGTCCCACGTCCTCCACTTTCACGGGCCTTCGCCATGGGCTTCAATGCGTGGGTTTTGTTGGGCTTCTTGGGCCTCTCTCACTTCTTGCTAGCCACCGTTTTGTTACAGTGTTGCGTTGAAATAGTGGGAAATTAAATTAGAATCGTGAAATAATGACGAGAGCAAATGCAAATAGAACTCAGTGATATAATTGGTTCTGGGTTGCATCAGACTTATCTTAATTGCGTATATTTTTTATATGCTTCATTTAAATTTAAAATTATATACACAGAACTATCCTTTTTAAGAGGTTGGTTACAGAATTATTTTAATCTCAGTTGAAAAATAACATGGCTCGTCATTTGTCACGCCTATGACGCTAGGGTTTTATTTTATACAGCAATGTCTTTTTCATGATTTTAAGAATTTTGTCTATGATAACCGTGGAAAAAAAATGAGTATATTTTATTAGTTGAATCTGTATACATTTTTGAAAAAGAACATTTATGTAACTCTTTTTGGTAAATCTTGTACAATTTAACTTTATACTATTCCATACGAAGATGTCTGTCTCTCGTGTTCCAAGAATTGTTGAAATCTATTAATTAATAATGAGAATATCGAATATCACTTTTAAGTTAAATAAATGCAGTAGGTTTATTTTTTTCACAGGAAAAGTGATTTTATATTAATTAACCTGATTGTACAGAGTGTTCATCATTACCCTGATTCTGATATGATTCCGATTGAGGCGTTTCACTTTTTCTTTTTCAACTTTCCAATTCATAATTAACTTCGGAGAAATAGAACGAAACCAATGGCTATAAGTCCTATCTTATGGGCCAACATTTTTTTTTTATTGAAAAATTAAAAAGAAAACACAACAACTTGGTTGTAGTCAAAATTCACCGATAATATCTATGCAATATTTTGACAATTTCAATGATGACTTTAATGAGATTATAAAAACATATTTTTTTATATGTATAAAGAAAATTAATGTGAAATGTAAAATGATGAATGTACAGTAAGTGTAGAAATTTATTACATATCATGATTATAATATTTATTTTCTTTAAGGGTTGTAAAAAAATACTTATTACTATTATTTTACTCATTTTATCTTATATATATATATATATATATTTATTTATTTTCCATTTTCCTTCCTTTCACTTTTATATTTTATTTTTCTCTTTTTCAATCTCACACTTCAAAAATTTGCTTTATAAATAATAAATTAAATTTTTCATTTTTGTTTTCTTTGAAGAAAAAAATGGTTCTATTATCTTTATTTTTATGAACAGATACAATTACAAGCAAGGAAACATTTTAGCATGTTATAGGTGATTGAGTTGTCTAGCTTTAAAATAGACAATAAGTTAGATGTAATAATTGATGATAATAATGTCATTACATGAGATTAAAACATTATATATACACTTTTTTTATTTTAGTCAACTAAAAATCTTATAAAGACAAAATTTTGATGAAGTCATCAAAATCCTAAACGAAAATATTTATATAAAATAATATACTTAAATCGGAATATGAAACTTTAAAAGATTAAATTATATCATAAATAAAATAAAAATGAGTAAGACCTGTGTAAAAAATGATACAATTTCAAAATAAAACATTACTACTTAAACCTAATTAATTTATACAAAACCACAGTTTTAATGCTTTATAAACTATATAAACTATTATATCCGTAAGAATCACAACTTATTTCTTTATATTTCTTTATAGACATGTATTAGTTTTAATGCTTTAATAGAGTCTAATTTAATATATATTCCTCTCCCTTCCTTTGTAAATTATCAGATAAACAAATATTTTCTTACTTGAATCAATCTTCCATGATTATAAACATGATTTTGAGTATGAATTTTATTTTACATGAACAATAAAAGTTAAATATATTTTCTCTCTCCGAATTATATATCTATTTATCATTATTATTATTATTATTAAAATCATGTAAGATATGTTTCTTCGACAAATGATACATGGATGAAAGTTATATTATAATCCATTGTAGAATTCTTTATATGACATAAAATGTTTTACTAGAATCAAAATGTATATTTATTTTACCAAAGATTGTTAAGAAGATAGCAGTTTGATACTTGAAAACTAAAGTATCCATTTACATAATTTATCATTTGAAAAATAAATAAATTAAACATTCAAACTATTCAAATGTTATTGAACGAATATTTTTGTGCTTAAAATTGTCAATATATATAATTAGAAGTAATAAATATTTATAGTAAAAAAATTATAAAAAATAGTAAAAAATTAATAAAAAAATGTTATTAATGATTTACGAACCAACTCACTTTCAATCAAATTCCAACTTGTTTAATATGTAAATTAAGTGAATTGAGTTCATTTTAACCCATATTTAAAAAAGACTTTAAAACTTTTCCAACTCAACTTAACGGGTTAGTTCATGCATTAAAATCTATTTTAATATTTTTGAATATATAATTTAATTTAAAAATATAATATAATTTTGAAAAATAATTTAAAGGAAAAAACATATTTAACTTGTAAAAAATTAAATTAACTTTTTTTTATGTCAAATAAATTTGGATAGATGGATTATTATGTAATCATTATCAATTCATTATAACAATTTTAATCAAACCACACGCCTTCCCTTTCATAAGATTAATATATTGATTTTTTGCATTTTAAAATTTAAATACTATATTTTATTACTTGTAGAATTTAAACTTACATCTATAGTTTTAAATTGTATGTATTTTATTTTTTTATTAATTATTTCAAACAAGTAAACACCTCCATTTAAGTGCATACCGTGTGTGTTTCATCAACTAAAACCAACGTGGTGAATAAATAAATATGATGTGTATATAGAACTGTCAAAACGGGTCACCCGACCCAATCCGGCTCGGTCTGTGACGGGTTGGTCACTTAGTGGGTCAATCCAACCCGGCTCACTTATTTATTAGCGAGCCAACAAAATTAAAACCCGATCCGACCCACCACGGGTTGGCGGGTTAAACAGGTTGGCTCACTGACTCACTTAATTAAAAAAAAAGCACACAATTTTTTTTCTTCAATCTCAAGAAAACTAAATTATAATTCCGATTAAAATCTAAATAAACTTCAATACAATCCAAATAAAATCCCAAATTATGTTAAACTCCA
>Ga0209589_1011357_pt1 | contig 12577 bp, 3 predicted proteins | sample CowpeawhiteBW_FD_187525 | JGI IMG/M metagenome (GOLD analysis project Ga0209589, IMG submission 187525) | Root nodule microbial communities of legume samples collected from California USA - Cow pea white BW (SPAdes) (version 2) | ecosystem: Host-associated > Plants > Roots > Nodule | place: USA...
ATATATATATATATATAAATATATATATATATATATATATATATATATATATATATATATATATAAGATGCGAGATAAAAGACAAGAGACAAGAAACTAGAAACAAAATATAAGAGACATGATACAGGACAAAAGAATCTAGAGATAAGACATGAGACAGAAGAGTAAAGATGAGATATAAGAGATGAGATATAAAATATAAAATACAAGAGTTGATAGACATGAGATAAGAGATAAGAAAAAGAGACAAAAAATAAAATATAAAATATAAGAGGTAAGAGATGAGAGATAAGAGAAGAGGGTTGGGAGATAAGAGATGAGAGACAAAAGATAAGAGATAAGAGATAAGAGATACGAGATAAGAGATAAGAGATAAGAGATAAGAAAAAAGGTAGAAGAGATAACAAATAACATATAAGAAAAAAAAACAACAAATAAGGAAATAAAAAATTTAAAAGGTGAAAAAAAGTACAAAAAAATAAAGGAAAAACATTAAAAATACAATTAAAAATTAAAAAATAAGAAATATAAAAAAAGAAGAAAACTGAAAATAAGTGAAAAAATATCAAGAAAAAACGCTAAAAAAAGAATTAAAAAAATAAAGAAAATTAATAAAAACTAAAAGATAATTGAAAAAAAAAGAGATACAAGATAAGATAATATATATATATATATATATATATATATATATATATATATAAAAGATGCGAGATGAAAGAGAAGAGACAAGAAACTAGAAACAAAATATAAAAGACATGATACAAGTAAAAAGAAACTAGAGATGAGAGATGAGACATAAAGGGAGAGATGAGATATAAAATATAAAATATAAGAGGTTATTGATATGAGATAAGAGATAAGAGAAAGAAATAATTTAACACATCTAAATTCTTTTTGTCTATATTTACCACTTATCATATAATTATAATAAATAATGTAAGGCCCATCAAAGTTGGTTGGCCATTTCTACCCTAAAGTTAAGGGCTGCCCTCTTGTGTTTGGGCCTAGGGTTGGCCCAATTGATAAAACCCTTTCAGGATGCCCTAACCCTCACTTTGCACTCTTGCAGAAGATCCAACAGCCGTCACTCTCCTTTCCCCCTCACAGAACGCTCTGCTAGGGTTTGCCCTAAGGTCCTCTTTGAGCTAGCTCAAACCCAGTTCCTACTCCGCGTAAGTTCCCCTTCTAGCTTGTATGATTCTTTTCCTTGGCATTGTTCCAGTTAGGACTTCGTATTAACTCCCCTTGGTTCTGTTTCTCCGCTGTTTTCCAGCTTTTTAGCCGTTCCCAAGACAGCAGTGCTAGCTATCGTGCCGCCAAGGCTTTCCGTTAACCCTTCCTCCAGGTACGGGAAGTTAGAGTCCGAGTCTAAGTTGTGTTTTTATGCCTGTTCTTGAGCTTGTGAATGGTCTGCATGGATAAATCACTGGTTTGGTGTGTGTAGTGCTTGGTATGTTTGGTTGGATCGGGAAACGCCTTTGTTGCAGGTGAATCAGGGGCGAGAGCTGTTAATCTCGCCCAGGCGAGTTAGGCTCGCCTAAGCGAGCCTGACGAAGGCTCGCCCAAACCTCAATGCGCGAAAGGTCGCCCAAGCGACCCGCTCGAATTTTTGAGCAAGTGAACACCTCGCCCAGGCGAGAGGGGTCTCGCCTAAGCGAGATCCCGTGATGTTCCCTGGGTGCTTCCTCGAGCCCTCGCTTAGGCGAAGGGGGGCTCGCCTGAGCGAGCACGTCTCGCCTGAGCGAGACCCTTCAGTCTGGGCGAAGGGTTGGGCGAGGCAGTACGCTGTTTGGGTGCTTGTTGATTCTTGGATGATTGGTATTGGTTTGGGTGTGAATTGTATGATGAGAAACATGTATATAATGGAGTATTATGCATGCTTGGCATGAATCATGAATTTTGGATGATGGGTCTAGTAGGAAAGTTGGCATGTGAACTAAGTGAGTTGTTTATTGTTAAAGTGGCATGAACACGAGATGAGTTGAGATCCTATGAGCATGAATGGTTATGATGAATTGAAATGGGTTGGGCCTGCAACATGAAAGGCGTTGGTTTTAAAGGTTGGTACAATTAACGTATACGTGCATGGTGAATATCGTTTGGACTGCGTGGTTATGTTTTGTATGTGTCAGTGCATAATTCCTTGGGGGTCTCTAGGTGAGGCTTTCAGGGTCGCGCATCAGTGGTTGGGACGTAATTCCATGGCCCCTGGTAGTGGGAGTTCATGGTGGTGCCCCATCTGTATAACTAGGTAAGGATTCAAGTTAAGGTTGCATCCTGACACTCTAAGGAGCTAGTTAGTCTCACTTAGAGCAGACTGACTCCTGTGGTGAGACTAGCAGGAGGCCTGAAATTCATTAAGGGCTAACCTTGTGGTGAGGGAAATTTGATTCATCGTAACACTTGTAACACATAGCTCGGGGGTGAGCAGCTCGGGTTGAGCAGAGGTATCCACCACAAGTGCAAGCATTCATTGAATCCGACTAAGTTATACATATCTGGATGAGTCGAGTCATGTCGTAGTGTATTGGTTGGAAGGTCGTAACATGCTTGGTTGTGGTATGAATATTGAATGGTGAAAATATAATTGACTGTATGAAGAATATGTTATTGGCTCTAGCTTACCCGTTTTGTTGTATGGTTGTATTGTATGTGGCTGTTCTTTCTTGGGATGATCATCAATTTGATTGATGAGAGCAGATGGGCGAGGTTCTCGTGGTCAACAAGGGAATGGTGATTCCGCTGCTTAGCCATCTGGGCTGGAGTTTTCTTCATATTTTCTTTAGGGTTATGGCCCATGTATCGTTTTATGTATTTCTACTCTACACTCTTTGTTAGACTTGTACCTGGTTTCTGTTGGCATCGTGGTGTGTCAGGTTGTAGGGGTTGTGTTAAAGACCCCAAGACTACGCTATTATACTATCATTGCGTGAAGTTTCTTTTAATTTCGTTTAATAATTAAATGGGACGTTACAAATAATATAATTATAATTAATATTGGTTGACACATAATTATTAATTTTACATGAATAATTATTAATTTTACATGAACAGTGTAATAGTTAAGCACTTGTCTCGATTTTCTGAGTTATTACCATATGTCAAATCTAATAACAATACAAAGTATTAATTAAAAGAATTAAATATATAATTTAATTTTAAAAAAAATATTTTATATGACTTTTTCTTTAATATATTATTTTAGTTTAAAGGAAACATATTATATAAGGCTTTCTCTTTAACATATAATTTAATAAGATAAAGAAGGAAAATATATAATTTAATAAAATAAAGAAGGAAAATAGATATATAATTTAATTTAAAAATATATATTTTATAGTTTAGTTTAAGAAAAATAGTTTTAAGTGTCAAAGACCAAAACAATCCACAAAAAATCTATATTTATAAATTGTTAAATATATTATGTATTATATATTATTTATATATTGTATATTATATTTAATATTTAATATGCTAAATATAATAAAAACAAATAATATTAATTAAAAATAATCAAATATATAATTTAAGTTAGAGAAAATATATTTTATATGAATTTCTCTTTAATATATAATTTAATTTAAAAGAAATATATTTTATAATTTAATTTAAATGACTTTCTCTTTAATATATAATTGAATAAGATAAAGAGGTAAAATAGATATATAATTTAATTTAAAAAAAATAGTTTTAGGGATGAGCTAAGAGAAAAAAAACATGAAAAGAAAAATCTATATATTATTAAACTTATTATATATTATATTTAATATGTTATTAATAATAAATAATATTATTTAAAAAATAAAATATATAATTTAATTTAAAAAAAACATATTTTAGATGATTCTCTTTAATATATGATTTAATTTAAAGAAAATATATATTTTATAATTTTAGTTTAAAAAAAAGTTTTAGGATGAGTTAAGAGTAAAAAAAAATCAACCGAACAAAAATGTATATATTGTTAATTAAATATAATATATATTATATATATTTAATATGTTAAATATAATAATAATAATAATAAATAGTATTAATTAAAGAAATCAATATAACTAAATTTAATTAAAAAATAATTAGTTATAAATAAATTTTTTAAGAACTCTGAAAAAACAAACCAAACTCAAGAGAAAGTGACTCATGTAGAGTTTATTCGATATAAAGAAGCTAAGATAAAGAAAACTCAAGTTTAAATGCTCTGCTCAGGAGAAAGTGACTCATATAGAGTTTATTCTATATAAAGAAGCTAAGATAAAGAGAACCAATTATAAATGATAATGGTATTATTAATATTATTATATTATTAATATTATTATATGTCACCTGTATAAGGATAAGGATGTGAAACTTTGAAGATCGTTGAAACATATAACTAAATAATATACATGGAAAGGATTTTGAGTAAAATTAAAGCTTTCTTATTTCATATATCTGCGAGAGGACAACTACTGAAAGATCTATATATGTTTGTTTCTGGGTAGATTTCTTTCTAGTGGATGAGATGGATAAGTGGGAACGACCCCAAAAGACTCATGCTGGTACTCATACTGAGTCTGATTATGTGTTCCTACTAAAGGATGTGATTGCTTGGTGCCAAGCTTTTCTGCAGCATGTCTAGCTTTAGCTTCATGCAGTTCCATCTTTGCTTTAGCTTCGTTTGCCTTTGCATGCTCATGGGCTATCACTCTCTCCTCTTCTGTTCTTGCAGTTGCCATTTCCGCCTGCATTACTCACCTCGATTACATTAGGTTTCGTTTCTCATGGAATTAACAACAAAGTTATAGAGATGGAAAAGCTGAAAAGCAAACCTTCTCGTCTATTTTGGCTTTATAGACGTCGACTTGTTCCTTGGCAGCACTGGCCATGTTTTTCACCTTCTCCTTTGTGGATTGCATCGCTGTTCCTGTCTCTCACAATTTCTTATCTTTCTAAATGGTGATGGATTTGAGCTGAAAAAATGGAGGTGGCAAAGGATTTATTTATTGGGAAGAGAAGAGTGCTACTTGTTCAACATGCAGACCTATTCTATCCACATGCTGCCACGTTCACACAAAACCATGATATATATATATATATATATATATATATATATATATATATATATATGGCCTTATCGTTTACGTATACCGACTTAACCCTGCCTTTAACCAATGGAATATACCTTTTGCTAAATATTTATTTATCATTACTTTTTCATCATATAGGAATCTCTTTCCGCTTTAAACTATCTTAATTTTTTTATTAGATCACCATAACCAAATTGTTAAATTATTTATTGCTATGATAAAAAAGTGTCATTTTAAAATATATCATAGGAAGTAAAATAAAATATATATATATATATATATATATATATCATATTTACAAGAACTAAAAATAAATAAATTCTAGAAGTAATCATAAAAATATTTTATTTAAAAGTACTAATGTAAAAGTAAAATTTAAAATGGAAGAAAAACTATATACATATGATCATTGTGAGTACTTTTAATAATAATAAATATCATTACAGTTGAACGAGATTAAATAATAATTATGTAAATGTTAAAAATTATAATATAATTAATTTTTAAATTATGGGCTAAAACAAACATAAATATTAGGTAGAATTAATGCGAAAAAAAGGTTAAAGACTAACTTTCATTATCGCCGTCATGAAAATATGTTAATGTCATTTTAAATCATTACATCATTTCCCGCCTTTAGTAACATTTTTTTAGTTACACTTTCTTAAAATGTTACAACTTTCTCTTTATTATTGTAACATTCTTTTTATAAATGTCACATTGTGATTTTTATTTTTTTTACAAAAATGTTATAGAAGTAAAATGTTACAACTTTCTCTTTACTATTGTAACATTCTTTTTATAAATGTTACATTGTGAGTTTTTTTTTTAGAAAAACGTTATAGAAGTAAAACCTAAGTTAACATTTTTTTTTCTTTTTTCCTTCTTCAATTACTCGTTTTCCATGGTTTTTCCTCTTCCCTCTTGTCTCTTTTACAACATTTTTCTTTTTTTTTCTCCTTGCCAAAAAACCTCAAACTCTAAATTCTGAGATTGAGAAAGGGTTTATTCTCCCAAATGAAGTTAGATGGTGAAATTCTCGTAGAGATTCAGATCAATTTGGTGTTTAGTATTTCTTATTTTTAGATAGATAAATTAGTAACAATTTTAAAATATTACAAAAAATGCAATTTGTAACATTTTTTTATTGTTACAAAACAATACAATTAGTAACATTTATTTAAATGTTAGGAAATATATAGGTAACATTTTTTAAATATTAGAATATTTATAGGTAACATTTTTTAAATGTTACAAAAAATTTAAATTCGTAACATTTTTCTAGTGTTAGTAAAAATGCTAATTAGTAACATTTTAAAAATAATACTAATAATATATAAAAATGTTACTAAAACCTTTTAGCAACATGCACTATATACAACATGTGTATAAATGTTATCTTTGCAAATAGCAACATTTTTTTAGATTTTGGCAACATTTTTTAAATGTTATTAAAACTAAAATATGTAGTAGTGAATCCTCACTCTCTCAACTTTGATGGTATATGATCGAGGTCATAATCGACCAAATAAATCATGTAAATATTGTATTTAGGAGTTAATCTAAGGTCGTATCTTAATGACCAATATTTTCATTCAGAGGTTCCAGATTTAACATAAAGGGGGTTGGCAGATTAACAAAACAAAGCAAAACAACTTCGAATTTAATAACACAATTTATAAAAACGCATTGATTCTTTGATTCAAATATGATTTCACCTAGCATAGATTACCAACTTAAGCACGCTATCCAGAAACTCAGAAATCGCAATTAAATCATTAAGTGAAGATTAACATGATTTCATCACATCATTTAATCACACCCATTGATTAAGCATCTGTGAGAACATCCAGAAACCCCAAAACCAAAAACATTAAGCATGATTCAAATCTGTTTCAATGCAAGAACAAGAACCCTAACATTAAACATGCCCAAAATTCATATTCAACAATAAACCACCAATTAAAATGATGGAGAGCAACATAAACAGCGAAAAACATGCATAGAATCTCAAGATTTCATTACATCCTCCTTAGAAAATCAATTGCAAGGTTTAATTAGCCATAGAAATGGACTTAAAACACAAACAGAAACGAAAATGCATTATAAGAGCAAGGGAAGAGAGGGCAAACGAAATTCAGATTGAAGAGAATGAAAGCCTTAAGTTGGGTGGTGCTCCAATGGTCACAAAATTAAGAAAACATGAAAACCCCACGTGGGTGCTCTCTAAAAATGTGAAAAATCTGAATGAGGAAGAAGAAAGTTGTCCAAAATGAAAATGAAAACCTAAAATATGTGGTCACATCACTCTGGTTCACTCTATTTGCAAAAATGTCACGACATGTTTTAGAATTACAAAAATGTCACTCTAGGCCTAAAATGTTGGTACAATGATGTGGACAAGCTAAATGACATGGCAAGGATGTGACAATGATGTGGGAATGATGTGACAACTCTCTCTCTCTCTCTCTCTTCATCTTAAGATTAGTGTCCAAGCTCCAAAACTGCTTCACAAAAATACCTAAAGATAATAAGAAAAGAAAATGAGACTAATTAATGTGAAATTAATAAAAATTCGAAATAATGACCCAATAAAGCCTAATAGATGAACATGCACTAACAATAGACAATTAAGCACTAAACAACCATCACACAGAAATACAATGGAATAAAGGAAAATAATGACTCATCACCTTCTAAACTTTGATGGTATAGTATATTGTAGAAGATAGCATATTTGATGACCCAAAACATAGTTCTTGTGAAACTTGTATAGAGTTCTCTATCCATCATAGAGTAGTTTCCATGATTGACAAATGGACCACATCTATGAAAATAATTGACTATGTGAATATCTCAAATTATCTCACATATCGCAAATTTGATGACTCGAAGCACATAGCACCTATGAAACTTATATTCTCCTTGTTCCATAACAGAGTAGTTGCCATAATAAATTGTTGCCAATTTGTTGAAATTACAGTATAAAAAATTATGCAACAATTATCAATTGATCTCAAAATGGACCACCTTTATGGAAATAATTGACCATGTGAATATCTCATATTATCTCACATATCCATCACTTGTGGTACTTATAGAGTTCTTTATCCATCACAGGTTAGTTGTCATAATAAATTATTGCCCATTATATGGGATTACAGTATCAAAATTTATGCAAAAATTATAAATTGATTGACAAATGAGTTACATCTATGAAAAAAAAATTACTATGTGAATATCTCATATTATCTCACATATCACAGATTTTATGACCCAAAACACAGAGCACCTTATATAGAGTTCTCTATCCATCACAAAGTAGTTGTCATAATACATTGTTGTTAATTATATGGGATTACAGTATAAAAAATTATGGTTAAAATACTTTTTGGGTCCCAATTTTCGTCAAGTTTTATCAAATTAGTCCTAATTTTATTTTTGTGTTCAAATAGGTCCTAATTTCATCAATTTTGTTCAATTAGATATTTTTTTGCTAACATCGTTTAAATCATTAAAGGTCATGAACTGTGACTGCCACGTGTCACTTCGTGGTTTTTTTTATATTTTTCTTTTAATTTTTTAATTTTTTTAAATGTCCACGTGTCAATTCAATAGCGTGTCACATGTCAGAGTCAATGTTTTATGTTCAATTTGGTCCTTATATTTGTTAATTTTGTTCAATTTAGTCCTAATTTTGGTTAAAATTGACCAATTTTGTCTTTGTCGAAGATGAGACCAAATTTATTTTTTATATAAAATTTATAATGATGTGAATTTTAATATATTATATAAAAATGTGAATTTTAATATAAAAATTAAATTTGGTTTCAATTTGGAGAGGGATAAAATTGGTTCATGTTAACAAAAATTTGGACTAAATTGAACAAAAATCACAAATATAGGGACCAAATTGAATATAAAACATTGTCTTTGACACGTGACATGTTGTTGGATTGACACGTGGACATTTAAAAAAAATTAAAAATTAAAAAAAATTAAAAAATTAAAAAAACCATGAAATGGCACGTGGCAGTCATTGTTCATGACTATTAATGATTTAAACGGTGTTAACAAAAAAGGATCTAATTGAACAAAATTGACGAAAATTAGGACCTATTTGAGCACAAAAACAAAATTAGGACTAATTTGACAAAACTTGACGAAAATCAAGATCAAAAAGGTATTTTAACCAAAAAATATTAAACAATTATAAATTGACTAACAAATGGACCATGTATATGGAAATTATTAACCGTGTGAATATCTCATATTATCTCACATATCACATTTTTAATAACTCAAAGCATAGAGCAGCTGTGAAACTTATATAGAGTTTTTCATCCATCATAGAGTAGTTGTCAGTTGTCAGTTATATGATATTACAATATCAAGAATTATGCAACAATTAGAATTTGATTGACAAATGAACCACATCTATGAAAATAATTTACCATATGAATATCTCATATTATCTCACATATCACATATTTGATGACTCCAAAGCATAGAGCACATGTGAAACTTATAAAGTCCTTTGTCCATCACAAAGAGTAGTTGTCATAATAAATTGTTGTTTTGTTGCCAATTTGTTGGGTTTACAGTATACAAAATTATGCAACAATTATAAATTGATTAACATATGGACCACAACTATTCTTAATAATTGACCATGTGAATATCTGATATTATCTAACAAAACACAAATTTGATGACCAAAAACACAGAGCATTTATGATACTTTTAAAGTTCTATGTCCATCACAGAGTACTTGCCACAATAAATTATTTTCAATTATATAGGATTAGATTATAAACAATTATACAACAATTAAAATTTTTATTTACAAATGTACCACATCTATGAAATAATTGACCATGTGAATATCTCATATTATCTCACATATCACATATTTGATGACCCAAAACACATAGCACTTGCTTGTAAAACATATATAGAGTTCTCTATCCATCACATAATAGTTGCATAATAAATTGTTGTCAATTAAATTGGATTATAGTATCAAAAATTATTCAACAATTATAAATTGATTGACAAATAGACCACATGCTTGGAAATAATTTATCATATGAATATCTTATATTATCTTACATATCTTGTATTTGATGACCAAAATAATATAGCGCCTTTGAAACATCTAGAGTTCTTTGTCAATTAGAGAGTAGTTGTCATAATAAATTGTTGTCAATTATATGAGATTACACTATAAAAATTATGCAACAATTATAAATTGATTTAAATATGGCCAACATATGTGGAAATAATTGACAATGGAATATCTCATTATTTCACATATCACAGATTTGATGACTCAAAGCACATAACACGTAATAAATTGTTATCAATTGTATATGAGAGTTAAGATAAGATAAGAGATGAGAGATAAAACATAAGAGATGAGACATAATAGATGATTTATGAGAGATGAAAGATGATATATGAGATCATCTCTCATATCTGATCTCTAATCTATTATATCTAGGGGTGTCAAAACGGGCCAGGCCGGCCCGTTTTGGCCCGGCCCGTTTTTGGCCCGTATTAAATGGGCCGGGCCGGGCTGGCCCTGTACTGGTTTTTAACTTGCCTGATAGGTTCTAGTCCCCATTCCTCAGTTAGATTCCGTCTAAGAGTTGTGAAGCATACCAATCGCAGTCTATACTCCAAAATTTATCATGCACAAATTGTATTAGCACTACTCACTCAATATAATTTTCACTTACTTGATCACCCTTAACTCTCTAAATCCACTAGAACATAACCATCATACTCATCCTTTGTCGAATATCCAACCCAATCAGAACATGCTACCATTCTCAAATCTTTTATGTCATTGAATTGTGGAACCTGGGTATCTTTTCTCCCTCTGTTCCTACTATTTTTACTTTACTCCTTAACCACCTACAATATGAGCCATACAATTAGTTGCCCGATGACCACAGTTCATGAACTCAACGCCTCACCCAAATAATACAGTACACCCATGAATCCATACCTCTACTGTAACATTTTGTACTTCAATTCTAATATCTACATAACTAAGCCTACCAACATTATCAATTCAATCCACATTCCTGAACTACTAACGCTTCCCAAAATCATGATTCAGGTTTCACTCACTTACCTAGCGTTACCCTCGTAGTCTTGACATTCCTCCACCTCACACACTCATGGTTTCCATCCAATTCTCATCCGAAACGATTTTCATCCTAAGAACGCACGATCCTCTCACCTTCAGTACTCTTTTACCGTAATTTATCCAATCTTTCCTTTATGACAACCAATCCCGATTTATTTTCAGCCCTAGAATATATTTCCACTGTTTCATTCGATCACCTCACAAATATTATGGAATCAATTGCCGTTTGACTTCCCTTTCCCCCTATAACGCACGAGTTTAGCTTTCCCTCCGATTAAAATCATCACAGAACCTATAAAACACCGAAAACGAACCAATCTGGCTTGCCTCGCCCGGCAAGTCACTCGTCACCGCCTGGCGCCTCATCCAAACCCAGAAAATTAAGTGATTTGTCTATGCGTCGCCTGGCGACCGGGAATGTGCCGCCAGGCGGTTCCTTTCCCAGAACCCCAAAACCAATTAAGACAGATGTGTCGCCTGACGGTGATTCATCACCCGCCAGGCGATTTCTGGAAAATTTCCAAAAATGGCAGAATTTCACGAAAAACAACAGCATACAAGCACCCAATTTATCATACATCAAATATTATTAATGAATAGATAAAACAACGGAGTCCAGCTCCCCTAACCTAGGTCCTTTCGCTTTAAAACTTTGACACTTGAGAATTTCCAATGAGCAACTATGGCCCTCCTCTTTGGCTCCCTCTCAATTCAGCCCCCAGAACCTCACCCAAGCCTCACCACACTCAGAATTCGTGCTTAGTTTTCTGGTATAACTTCAGCTTTGTCAAACCTTAACTATTAACCAAATTTTGCTTTTTAAAGAATGCCTAAAAGCTAGGTTATTAATCCCAAAACGAAAAAATGCCACTTAATGGTGGTTAATTGCCATTCATTGTCCCATTATGAGCTATTTTACAGCCACCCCTATTCTGCCATTCAACTAGGATTTCCCTCAACTTTTCATATTCAAGTCAAAGCCAAAAAAATACCAAAAATAAAGTTTAATGTGAGTTCTCCATGACTTGAACCCACAACCATGCAATTGCCAAATCAATATCAAACCATCATGCCAATTCATGTTTCATGCTAATAATCATCATCTAATTATCATATTATTTCACAGCATGATTATCATATATTTAAAATAATAATGAACCATAACACAAAAATTGGCATACATAAGACTTGAACTCAAGTCCTCTCACACAATCAAAGTCCTCTCACTAGACATGTCAAAGTGAGCCAACCCGGCTCACACGGGTTGGCTCACCACGAGCCGGGTTCAAAATGAGTGAACCCAACCCGGCTCACTTTCTGGTGAGCCAGAAATTTTGTAACCCGGCTCAACCCA
>Ga0209589_1011358_pt1 | contig 12576 bp, 5 predicted proteins | sample CowpeawhiteBW_FD_187525 | JGI IMG/M metagenome (GOLD analysis project Ga0209589, IMG submission 187525) | Root nodule microbial communities of legume samples collected from California USA - Cow pea white BW (SPAdes) (version 2) | ecosystem: Host-associated > Plants > Roots > Nodule | place: USA...
ATGGCTTTTGTTGGTGATATGAGGTGCAGGTTGTCCTCTTAGACATTTAGGTTAGGTTAAAACCGGTACAAGTTAGGCTAACTTGGCCTAGCCTGGGTACTTGGCGGTCTCGATATGTACACTATTTACTTGGTCGAGTTTGGCTAGGTACGGTACACTATATTACCCATTATCATTCCATAAACTCCTTTATACACATATATGATCAAGTTGCTTACAAGGTAAAACTGGGAATATTACCACCTTACTTATAATCACTCTAAATCAGCCACTGCACCATTTTATAAATTAATCCTAATCTTAATCATAAGGCTAATATACACTCAATTTGCAATTCCTCTCCAATCCTTTTAATTATACTTACTCTCCAACCTCTGAGGTATCCATAATAACACAATTTCCCAATTTCACATCTACATCATCCAACCCTACAATTGTTCCACTCATGCCCTTCCTACACAAAGCCACACTGCTCTAAGTCACACAATGTTGCTTGACGGTGGATTACTTCCCGCCAGGCAGGACTTCAGTTTCTGGAAAAATCCAGATTCTGGTGTACCTGCTTGAAGCCTTCTCCAATCCCAGAATGCACTCTTTGGTCTAGTTCCGTGATCAAGTCTTGCATTTATACTCCCAAAAGGTCTAATTATCAATTTTCATGCAAACATAACAATTCTCCATGGAATTCCTTCATCATTCTAATTGCATAACATTCATATTCCCAATATTTCCCAACTCTAAACCTATTCATATGAATTTCCTCCAATTAATCCAAAACCATATGCAAATTGTCAATTAATGACAACCATCCTCCCATTTTCACGTAAGAATCCCTTTCTCTCTGATCAGGATAACCTAGAACTCCCAAAACATCAGAATCGATAAAAAATTTGCTCGCGTGCTTGGCGGGTGTTCATCACCGCCAAGCCCTTCATCAAGAAACCTTGTGGTTATGCGTCGCCTGGCAGTCAAGATTGTACCGCCAGGCGGTTCCTCTTCAGGAACCCAAAAACAACACAAAACAACATGAGTCGCCTGACAGCTTTGAATGCCCGCCAGGCGGTTTATGGAAAATTTCCAGAAACCCAGAATTTCAAACGTGACAGGAATAATTCATAGATATGCATGCCATTCATAAAGAAATTAAACTTAAAACAAAAAACTAACGAGTTCTAGCTCCCCTAACCTGGAAATCCTTACTTAAACTTGAATAGTCTTTGATTCTTCCTTGCTCTCAATGGCTTGCCTTAGTTCTCTCCAATTTAGCCTCTATGCTTCACTCACAACACCAATTTCACTCTGAATTCTCTCTCCCTAATGTGCAGAACAATGGCAGCCCTTCATCTCTCTCTCTCTCTCTCTCTCTCTCTCTCTCTTTTTCCTCTTAACTTACCAATTACTAAACCATAATGATGGATCAATGACTCAAAACGAAAATTCTTTCATTGATGGTGGTAATTACCATTCAAGCACAATTATAAGATGGTTTTCCAGCCCCCCTGGCTGCTAGGGTTTTCTTTGCCCTTTCACATTCATGCCAAAAGAAATTTTGGCAAAAAGAAAGTTTAATTTGGTTTTACCAAGGTTCAAACCCATAACCATGCCAATATCAAATCAATGCACAATCATTCAACTAATTTATGTTTCATGATAATTCTTAAAATTCTAAGATTATATTATCACTCAACATGATCAAGTATTTTATTAAAATAATAATCAATTAAATAACACATAAATGGCATACACGAGACTTGAACCTAAGTCCTCTAACATAATCAAGTACTCTCAACTATTTAAGCTAGTACTTTTCCATGTCACATCAATTAATATTTAATGCCATAAAGGCTCCCACTACCCACATTCATTAATTAATTATTTATTTAATTAATTAAATTTCACGAGTCATATAGCAAGAACTGGTTGTTAGGAGACACAACCCCTCTCACCCAGTTTTCTATTTCTGGATGATTCGCCTAGCGGTGATGAACACATGTCAGGCGACGCGAGCAAGGTTGGCTCGATTTTGATATTTTTGGGGTTCTAGGTTGATTTTGATCGGGGAAAAAAAGAGCTTTAATCGTTAGTTAATTATTGTATGTTAGCTATTGATAAATTATGTTGTCAATCGAGGTTAATTAGAGAGAATGGCATGAATAAACGTCTAGGGATTGAAAAGGATTCAAATTGTTGCGTTTAGGACTAATGGGTGCATGAATTACCTTAAGGATACTATAATTACATAATTAATTTAATATTAGAACTCATTTACAGTTTGATTGATGGTTGGATCTTAGAAATAGTTAGAAAGATGGATTTTTGGGATTTTTGGGGCTTGTAGGTGTTGGAAATTGTGGGAATTTCCCAGAATGCTACGCACCGCATGGCGGTCTTGATTGAGCCGTCAGGCACCTGTAAGATCCGCTAAATTTAAATAATTAAATAATTAATTATTTAATTAATGCGAGTGAGAGAAGCCTTTATGACATTAAAGTCTAACATTCTTGACGTGGAAAAGTATTAGCTTAAATGGTTGAGAGTACTTTAATTGTGTGAGGGGACTTGGGTTCGAGTCCTATGTATGCCAGTTGTGTGTTATTTAATTCTTAGTAATTTTTTTAGAGATGCTTGGGTGTGATAAGTATGGATACAATGTTTGACATATAAATATTATCATGTAATATGACTTGGTTGAATTGGTTATATATTTGAATTGGAATTGTTTGGTGATGGGTTCAAACCTTGGTTTGAACAAAGTACTTTCTTTTTGCTAAAAATTACTCTAGCATGCACATGAAGAGGCACGTAAAGCCTAGGGTGTATGGTAGCAAGGGGTGGTTGGAAAACAGAAGGTAATAGGTCATTAAGGGAGGTTAATGAGAGATTAATGGAAAAATTCGTTTTAAGGCAATTTAACCATTTTAAGAACCCAATAAAAAGCTAATTAGGAGAAGGAGAGAGAGGGTTTGGTGAGGTTATCTGTGTGGGTGTAGTAGAGAGCGCGAACTGGAGAGTTTTGGGTGAGTTTGAGTGAAGCTTGAGGGCTATCTTGAGAGAAAGGAGAAGAAAGGTATTGGGGATCAAGGGAGAGCTTGCAAGAGTCAAGGCGAAGCTAAGGAAATTCAGGTTAGGGGAGTTCCTATTACATGTTTTAATTCTTGCTAACTTATAATGATGTGTCTTGGATCATGTTTGGATTACGAAAGCTTTGAATCCTGGTTCTGTTTGCGTTTTTTGGAATTTTCCAGAAATCGCCTGGCGGCGCATGAACTGCCGCCTGGCGGCACATGTGGTTACACTTAGTTTATGGGTTCTTGTATGAACCGCCTAGCGGCCAGGAGTGACCCGCCAGGCGCTACGGTCACTATTGTTGTTTCTCTCTCGTTTTAATGTGTTTTCAGTGATGTTGTGGTACTAGGTGGTATTTTATTGCACATATATGAATCGTATGACGAATTATGGTTTACAGTTCCTAAATTAATGGAAGTCGCATGAACTCATGAGTGGAATGGAGGGGATAGGGTTTTTGCTGGGATTGGGGATAATAACCATAGACTGTTTCAATGATTAACGCATTGGTTTTATTGTATTTCTCATAAAATGAATGACAGATGAACTTTTTATGATTTGCGCATCTAGAAACCCACTGGCAAAAAGGTGAGTACGATAATTTGGAATATTAGGGTGCATTACAGTGCTAGCAAGACCTAGTCAGAATCCAGATATGTATGCACCGCCTGGCGGCACAGGAACTGCCGCCAAGCGGCTCGTCAGTTTAACTTGATATGTGGTGTTGTATGAAATTGCATCTTTAGTTATTTAAATGCGAAATTATTCTAGACATGATTTAAATGGAGCATGTAGTGGTAAGTAGCTTGATAGGGACTAAATGAGATTCATGGAAGTGAAAGTGGAAATGATGATATGAAGTAGTATATGTGTTGATTAGTGTTTTTATGAAATTAGTTGTCCTCCAGAAAGTATGATAACTTGGTAAAATGAAGGGTGTGAACTAGAATGTGGTTTTTGTGAAGAGATGGTATGAAGGAAAATTATGTTTATTAGGAGTAGCAACTAAGTCTCGTTGTTTGCATTATTATAAGAAGTGTGTGTAATATTGATATGTGAATTGGTATGATATATCTTAGTACTCAACTGCTGAGGTATGATACTTGTATTCTGGAGTGTGTTACAACATGTTTTAAAGTAGCGCTAGTAAAAGAATGTGGTTTTGATATGAGAGTATTGATTCTTTACTTTGTCAATGATGTGGGCATAATGAGAAAGGGGTTGATGGGTTACATATTTGTGAGTGATGTGAACTAAGTATAGGATATGTCTATGAAATCATGTTGCGTTAAAGTTTCAAATGTTTTTAGGTGCCAAAAACCAGTAGCATTACGCTACTGGTATGGCGCCTGACGGCATGAGTGGGCCGCCAGGCGGTAGAAACTTCAATCAGTGGTAGTGGCCACTGTTAACACAGTGCGCCTGGCGGTAAGTATAGGTTCGCCAGGCGGAATCGATGTGGTAGGAGACTTGGAAGAAGACAGGCGCCTGGCGACACAGGGTGGAAGCGCCAGGTAGCGACGAAGTCAGAGGCGCCAGGCGGTAATATGGTGCTCGCCAGGCAGTAGCAGTACTGTGAGAGTACTGCAGGCGCGTGGCGCCTGGCGATGTGTGATGCCCGCTAGGCGGTCTGGAGCTAAGTTTCGCCTAGCGGCGTGTGATGCGCGCCAGGCGGTTTTGGTTCCGTGATAGTGCGTGAGGAAAGGTTCTACACTGCTTTAGGTGATGTACATGATGCAAGGCTTTGGCTGGGGGTCCATTTACGAGTGTAACCCGTATTGGAATAACGCGTGACCATTATAGGTTGTAGCCTGGTGGTTTAGGAAGTCCAGTGGAGTGTGCGAGTTATGGCTCGTACGACGAGGTTCGGGTGATTGCCCTCTTCAGAGTATTCTGATAGAGTTTTGGTAGTCTGGAACAGCTACAAACTTTATGTTTGTTTCGGGGAGCTCCACTTGGTGTCACGGTGAGATGTTGTGGCAAGGTTATTCCCACGGGTGGACTATCAGGTGGTGGCCTGTAGTCGGAGGGGCGAGTAGACACTCGTGCAGCGAAGATCGATCATTGTTCTCACTTAAAGGGTATAGAAATGATAGACGTCTAAAGGCAAGTGTTGGAAGTGAAGTAGTAAAAGGAAAAGGGGAAAGTGTACCAACCCGGGTTTATATTTGTTAATATGGTATTTAATAGTATATTGTTGATTTTATTTAAATGAGATCACCCTATCTGTGTGTGTGTGGCGATGATCATGTAACTTGTTACATGGGAGCAGATGTTGATGCAGGTGAGCAGGCAGATGCTTGAGACAGAGTAGGGATATCTCTGGGATTTTATTACTAGTTACTATGTTGCACTATGGATTAAATTGTAATAAATTTTAGACACTTTTGTTGGTAATATGAACGATGCGACTCATTTTTTTTATATGTAATGGCGCGTTGGATTTCTATATTTAAATTTTCCTGCGTTTTTGGGAATCGATGATAAATAATTGAGGTTGTTAGTTTATTTATATTCTTATTTATTTTAATAAGTAATTTCCGGCTAGGACGTTACAGCGCCAGCGTAGAGAAGATGACTCTATGTGGCTGCGAGGTGCAGTCTTTGGTATAAAAATCATTTTAGGTCAATTTTAGTGAGTAAGATGAATGTAGGAATTTTCTGGACATGTGGACTAAGGGCTAGAGTGATGAAAAAGGTATGAAATGTTGATGTAAATGAAGTTATAGGTTCACTTATGAGCTGGGTTTTGTGGAATAAAAATGAAGCATGATGAGCGGTTTGGTGATACCTTAGATAGAGTAGAGTAGTAACAAATAGTGCATGAATTAGGGTAATTGAATAATTCTTAGGTTGATGGGAATTTTGGAGGAAGTAGGGCACAAAGAAGGCATAAAAGGAATTTAGTGGAAACAGAATTGTGAATGATTGGTAGCATAGCCAAAAATGGAAGTTAGTTGCCTTGAGACTTGTCTAAGTTTATGGTGTGATCAAATGATAAATGACAATGGTTTTGGAATTTGAGATGATACCAACACTTAGCAAATTTGGAGTATATGAGAGGAGATTTGATGATTGGAAGTAGTGTCGATAGTAACCAGTTAAACTTGTCGTATTTGGGATGAGTGTTGAGGTAGGAAGGGAGTTTGGTAAACTATCAAGTTGGTAAAAACCAATAAGTTTCACTGTATTGGTGTAGCGCCTGGTGGTGAGGTTGGAACCGCCAGGCGATAGCTACAACTACAGTAGCTCTGAGAGCGTGTGGCGCTTAGCGATAGGGTTCGTTCAGCCAAGAGAAAGCTGCATAATTAGAGGCTCCAAAGGCGCGTGGCGCTTGGCAGTTTGTGGCTCTTACGGATGAGTCCAGAAAGATTACCCTCCTCGGTATCTAGCTAACAAATTTGGTAGTCTTGCGACATTACGAACTATGCTTCGTATTGGGAACTCCAACTGGCGTTACGGAGTGTGGTCCGTAGCAGGTTTTCCGCACGTGTTCTACATGTTGTGGCTTATAGGTGTGGCAGCAAGTGCATCTTGAGGTATTCATCCAAAGACATAGAACATAGATAAAATGGTGGTGGCCATAGGGTATGAAATCAAAGGATAGAGTTCCTTTGAGGTGTGTGTGATTATATATTACTACTATATATATGAGTTTTATACTGTTAGCTCATCCTATCTGCTTGTGTTTGGTGATGATCTTGTAACCTATTATACGGGAGCAAATGATGTTGCAGGTGGTGCTGGTAAGGCATAGACCGAAGCGGGGCAGCATGGGAGTTTATGATTTCTACTATTTTTTGTTATTTTATAATTTGTTTTTTTAAATAGTATTGAGATTTTAAGACTTGGAGTTAAATTTGTGATTATTATAATTGACAATGATGTATGGTTTTCAATATTCCCGCATTTTGGGAAAGACGCTTTAATAAATGCATTTTTTTTCATTTTAAATTGTTTTTTTTATTTTAAAATTAGCAATATTCGACTGGAATGTTCCACATGGTGTCTAATAGAGCGAAAATCACATGCAACCTAGAAAACTCAAGAGAAGGGGGAACACAAATTCTAATCTTTAGAAAAGGAAAAGCAAAAACTTACTTTATTCTAGATCTTGATATGTGGGGTTCGTTGAGTTCGTCGCGATGATTGCAAAAACAACCTCTTATCAAGAAGAGGATGACATGTGAGAGAGAAAACTAAGGAAAAGAGGTTTTAAATTCCCTCCAACAACAAAAATTTTCAAACATGAAAATTCACTCATCGGGTAGAAGATAAGGACATGTTCTCCTCACTATCTTATAACAACCACTTATACCTGACCGACTTGTTGTTCCCACCACCTTAACTAACTGAAAACCTTGCCTCTATGCTATGTGATATGGCATTCAACAGTATAGATTGGTCTTGCCATTGCTTTCAAAGCAACTTATCAACCTCAAACCTAAAGCTTGAAAGATCCTTTATGTGTTACCAACCAAATTTGTATATGTAACATCCCAAATAAAACCCCAATGATCATATTAATATATATTGCTAACAATTTATTTTTATAAAATTTTATGATCAAATCAATATATTTTAAAGAAACTATGTTGGATTTAAGATCTTTACTAAGAAAACATTTTATACATGAAAACAAAACATGTTTGATAGTTTTTATTACACCTGTTGTAGCTCAATTTACAAAATAAATTGTATTAATATAATAACTTACGGTATGTGAGCAATTATTTCTTTACTAACAAATTATATTGTATAAATGGTTGAATATTCTATAAAAAATATATTAAATACTTTGATGAGTAGATACATGTTAATGGAAAATAATATATAATCAATTTTATTATAATAACGAAATATAAGAAAAGAAAAACTTAATTTAAAGCAAAATTCTTTGGTAAATATTCTTATGATCTTGATACAAGAATTTAATATATATATATATATATATATATATATATTATATATTTAAATTTTTTTTATAAAATAATATAATATATATATATATATATATATATATATTATAAATTTAAATTTCTTTTATAAAATAATAGAATAACATCATTGTATATTATAAGTTAGCTTAGATAAAATTATGTCACCAAACAAATCTATTAAAATATTATAATAGTATTTAAAGTCAGATATGTAACATCTCATTTAATAATTTTTACGCTACTGAGTAAAACATTATATCGTGATCAAGTAAAGCAGATAGTAGGAATAGGCCAATATAGAGTATTAATACAGTCATCCAGAATAACCATATAAGTACCAACTATATTTACAACCTATGCTAGAAAAGAGTTAACAGAACATCCAACACTTAAACAAAACAAGAAACAGAATCTACTGCTGGATATCTCATGCCACTAACTCAACTCCTATCCAGGAGGGGAGTATCTGTACTTGCATCTTTATCTGCTCAGACCATAGTGATCATTACAAGAAAAGAACCACACAGAACACACAAAGAAATGAAATGGTAAGCTAATTTGATTAAAAGAATCATGCAGTTCAATTAAAAAAAAGAAACCATGCAATCTTTCTCGTTTTCACCAAAATCACATAGGTCACCACAACACCACACATATATATTACTCTAGACTGGATATCTGGATTATGTAAGCGACATTGGATCTCTTGGTGGCATGCACCTGTGATAGTTCCCAAACTCTACAGAGTTTGGCCTCAAGGGGTTATCACCTAACTACTCACAGCGTAAATCCCCTTCTCATCTAAGACTTGATCAAGTCCAAAGACTAGGACCTCCTGCTACTCCTCACGACATAATCTATTCTACTCTATCTGAGCGTGAATGATTATTGGAGTTTCGGGATACCCTTCATATTGAGTCCTCATGTCCTTACATAAACTAAGAACATATCCTTTAGAATTTCCCCTTGGAATTCAAGACCAACCACATCTCTCATCATCCAATTCATATATTTATACCACACATATTGCCACAACACCAATTAAGTAATTTCATCATTCCAGTTAATGTACTAATATGAATAATACTAAATCATTCACAACAAACAACAAATCGAACACTCTACTACGGTGGTTTTCGCTCAAGCTAGAAAGTCTCGCCCAAGTGAAAGGGTTCTCTCGCCTAAGCGGGTCATTCTCGCCTAAGTGAGGCTCCAAACAAAGGGCAACACAAAATCTGAGCAAATTCTCGCTTAGGCTAAGTTCTCTCGCTTAGATAAGAGTGTCTCTCGCTCAAGTGAAACTAGCTCACCTAGGCGACAATTCGCGCAAGAGCAGGGATGAGTTTCCGATGTTTTCGCTCAGGCGAGAGTTGCTCGCCTAAGCGAAAACATCAGAATTCCCAACCTGTTCTCGCATGCAATTCAAAAATCATAAGGAATTCTTAAATCAACAAAGGCATCAACAGTTCAAACAATAATCCATCACTAAATTTTGGAAATTAAAACCATCAAGGGGGTGTTCTATGCATAAATTCAAGAAATAGGTTAGCTTCCCTTACCTCTAGACAACCACTGGCTAGCAAAGAAGAAAGATCCTAATAGAAGGACACCACCACTGCACAAAATCTAAGGAACTGGTAATAAAGGTTCACAAAGCAAATGAGAGTCGAGTTTCAACTCATAAATGGTGAAATTCTAGGAATTGAGAGCTAGAGTTTAACTTACGGGAATGAGAGGAATGCTCTGCTGGAGGGAGGGTTCTGCACTGGCCCTAATTCTTCCTACTACACAAAGAAGAAAAGTGATTTCAGATGGTGGACAGGGGTTTCATCTGTTGAGGGAGGAATAAGGAAGCAAGAAGGAGAAGTGGAGAGTGACAATGGTTTGATGGTGGAAATGAGTTTTGTTTTCAAACAGAGAGAAAGGGAAGAAGAAAGAAGGGGTCTCACAGGATAAGATTGCAAATGGGAATTGCACGGGAATTGCAGATCTTATTCCCTTGTCAATCACTAAAAAAAATTCTAAGAATGAAATGTTAGGAGCTAATTAAATTGGAATAGTATTTAAACAAATTTAATCGAAACTAAACTAAGGGTATTGATTACAATAAATAACTATTATAAATAGGGATAGGGAGGTGAATGAAATGGAAGGTGAAAAGAGATGTTGTAAGAAAATATAAAGTTAGTGAGAATGTGAGAAAAAGAAAGAGGAGGAAAAGAAAAAAAAATTATAGAGATCGCCTTCACACTTCTCAAACATATCTTCCATGGCAACCGAGGTAAGGGAAGGAGATATATTAGTTTATTTTATTATTTATTTATAATTATTTTTATAAATTTATACTATGTAAAATATTCCTAACTATATTCTAATTTTTATTTATCTTAGTTATGTTCTCATTCTATTTATTTAATTTAATATCTTTAATTATGCATTAATTATATTTATTTAATTTTTATTTACCTTCAATTACGCATTGGTCTTATTTATTTATATTTATCTTATGTTACACATTGATCTGTTTATTTAATTCATATTTATGTCTCGTTATTTTCAGTCAAATGACTTTATTTTAATTTAGAACTAAGTGGTCCCTGATTTACTGATTTACGTAAGATGGCAACGGCGTGGGATAGGTACGGGTATCATGATCCCATCCCCATCCTCATAATAAAAATTCATCCTCATCCCCATCCCCAAACCTAGCGGGTATACAACTTTTGACCTATCCCCATCCCCACTGGGTAACAAGTATATTCTTATTCCCATATTCATACCCATCTTTTTACTATTCCAAATATTAATTAAATAATTTTTATAAAACATTTTAAAAATGACACCAAAGGAATCATGGTATTATCAAAATATTAAATATTAAAATAACATACTCTTCTTTTTTTCTTTTCATGATGTCAAACATTAAGAAAAATATTATAGTATTATAAATCTCAAATTAAAGTATCAAATAACAACTAGATAATATTCAAATAATTATATAAAAATAAACAATTACACATTACTAAAATTTTATGATAACCAAAATATTTAATAATTTTACAAACCACAAGTGGTTTCATTTGCATTCAAATCCACCTACGCATAGAAAAAAATGAAAAATTAGATATGATATGATAATTGAAATTGAAATTTTTAATTACTAGAATATAATGTACCTTCTTCGTCAAATTCATTTTCACTAATGAGAACATCTTTTTCTTTTAATTTTTTAACATCTACAAACACCAAATGTAGAATATTAAATGATAATTAATAAAAAATACTAACAATACATATTAATAAATTTGAGTAAATTACCTAGATGGTTTGAGTTCCATATCCAACTTCTTGTCCACATTAAACCCTCTATAGTAATATGATGAAGTCGACTAGGGTGAGAAATTAATATTTGACCACTAGTACTAAAAGCAGATTTAGAAAGCTACAATTGTTATTGGAATAGCTAAAACATCCCTTACAATTGCTTGTAGGGTTGGAAACTTTAACCCATTTGTTTTACACCATGATAGGATATTAAATTCTTGTGTAACTGGCAAATTATCTTCTTCCAAGTAATAATCCAACTTTGTTTTCATAACTGTATTTTTAGATTTTTTCTTTTTTGCCATAAACTCTACAAATTCATTCGCATCATTATCAACAACCTTTCTCGACTCCAACGATGTAGCTCTATAAGAGGAAGTTTTTTTATTTTTTATTGATATTCCAAAACCAAATCATAGCACATTTGACGAATCCTACTAAGTTTTAGATCAAAATCAATACCATACAATTTATAAAAATAATATTCTAACATGTCCATCTTGTACCTTGGATCCAAAACAGAAGCAATTACCAATATATTATGAATAACACTTTAGTCACTTTCAAATTTCTTTAATATTTGTATTGTCATATTTTGAATGGTGGTGCCAAAGTAAAAAGGTTAATTTCTTTTTTAACAAAATATAAAAGGAAAACCAGTAATCAAGTTTAAAAATATTTCAAATATCTTTTATACTATTAAAAATTTATATTATACCACTTAAACAAAAAATTGTAATAACAAAATTAAAGTAATAATAATTCAAATTTAAACATAGATTCTTCACCTTTTGATCTTCAATTAAATTAAGGGTTTATGCAATTGCACACTTAAAATTGAGAGTCAAACATTCTTATGAAACAAAAACATAAATAAATAAAAATATCGTAAAGGAGTAAAGATAATTAAATGTGTGACCCAAATTGGATTCAATGAAATTGAGAATATCCATTGAAACATAACACAAAGGAAAAAAATTTATAATTAAGATTATGATAAAAGGAGAATTACCTTGAAGATATGCTTAAACCTTAAAGACCAAGCCAAACAACTAATAGAGAACAAGGTGTATGACCAAAGTAATAAAAAGAAAAGCTACAAATTAAGAGTCAAACATTCTCATGAATATATATATATATATATATATATATATATATATATATATATATATATATATATATATATATATATATATACATATATATATATATATATTAGATTAGCTAATAAATTGTAGATATTTTA
>Ga0209589_1011359_pt1 | contig 12576 bp, 7 predicted proteins | sample CowpeawhiteBW_FD_187525 | JGI IMG/M metagenome (GOLD analysis project Ga0209589, IMG submission 187525) | Root nodule microbial communities of legume samples collected from California USA - Cow pea white BW (SPAdes) (version 2) | ecosystem: Host-associated > Plants > Roots > Nodule | place: USA...
ACTAAAATTAACGTTTTTATTAAATATTTCTATAAATATTTTAAATTAACTTTAAATTCTACACAAAACATTAGACTTTGATTTTGTTTTGAACTTGAAATTTAGTTCCTAAACTTATGTGTGACAAACTTGTATAATATGATACACTTGATGCCTTTATATATGATGACAAAATTTTTAATTTTTGAAATTAAGTTTGGGATTTAACTTTGTTTAATAATAAAACTAAAAAAAAACTTATTTAAAAATATTTCTACAAATATTTAATAAAAACGTCAATTTTATTAAGAATAATCATAAGTTGTATACAAAGATTAAATTGAGTCTCAATCTAAGGCGGGGCAATATTGCTTCATTTTTACAAAAATTGGGACTAAAGTGAAACTAAAAACAAATATAGGGATCAAATTGAGTCACTTTGACACGTGGCACAACTGTGAAGTGACACGTGTTAAAAATAAAAAAAAATTCAAAAAAATTCAAAAAAAAATTCAAAAGAAATTCAAAAAATTAAAAAAAACCAGAAATTAACATGTGGCGTTGACTTTAACACCGTCTGGTCAAAGTTAACGGTGAGGACCAAATTGAGTCATTTTTAAGAAAATGAGGATCAAATTGAGACAACGAAAAACTTGATGACCAAACTAAAATTTCATGACAAATAGAAGGACCAAAAGAGTAATTTAACCTATTTTTTTCTTTATTTCATTGTTTTTGTACACCTTCTGTATAACGTGTGTAAGAAAAGAAGGAATGATGCCAAAGTTCGTTAGAGAATCAAGAGACGTGGCAACAGATCCAGAGGAAGCAGAGGTGAGGCGTAGCTCTCGTGAAAGCAGACCCAATATTAAATGGAAAGGGGATGAAAAAAATTGGTATTTATCTTCCTCTTAAAAAAAATACTCCTCAATTGCTTGTTTCTCTTATCCTCTGCATTATCCTGATTTCTTTTTCCACTCTTATTTCTCAGGTTCCAGAGTGGCTACATATTTAGGCTTATTCCTATTATAATAGTATATTTGGGATTTATTTGTAATCAGTTTTAAAGAGTAGGCGATTCAGTTTTGATTTCAATAAATATTGAACACGTTACATTTCATTCTACTACCCTTCGGTAGTAGTAGTAGTTAGCTATTCTTTCACAACCTATAGCTTAGAGGTGTCAATTTGACCCAGCCCACAGGACGTGGCCCTGGCCCATGTGAGCTAGGGCTAAAAAAGTCCACATTGAAAAAAAGCCCCCATCAAAGAAGTCCACAGGGCCAAAAACCCTACAAAAGCCATGTGGGTCAGGGCCAACCCATGGGCTTTCATATTTCACATGAAAAATATATTATTTTTTAAAATATTATTATTTGTGGGACAGACCCAACGAACCGGACAAGCACGACGACCTGAATAGGCAGGTCCGGGCCGACGACCTCGAGAAGAACGATAATTCCAACAGGCCCGATGATCCAGACAAGCCCAACGACTCGAACGGGCCCCACAACTCAGACGGGCCTAACGACCCTAACGGGCCCGACGACACGAACGGGCCGGATGACTCGGACAGGCCCGACCACCCAGACGGGCCCGACGATTCGGACAGGCTAGATGACCCGGACAGGCCTGATGACCAAGACGGGACTGACGACCAAGACGGGCCCGAATAGACGGATGGGCTCGACGACACAAAAGGGCCCAACGACCCGGACGGGTTCGACGACCGAGATGGAACCGATAACAAGGACAAGCCCGAACAGACGGACGAGCCCGACGACATGAAAGGGACCAACGACCCGGACGGGCTCGACGACCCAGACAGGCTCGACGACTCGGACGGGCTTGACGACACGGACGAGCCAAACAACCTTGACGGGCCTGACCACCCGAACGAGCCGGAAGACCCGGATGGGGCCAACGACCCGAACGGGGCCGACGACCCAAGTCCTCTCATACAATTAAAGTACTCTCAACCACTTGAGCTAGTACTTTTCCACATCATAAGGGTTAGCATTTAATGTCATAAAGGCTTCTCCTATCTACATTTATTAAACAATTATTTATTTAATTATTTAAATTTAGTGGGTCTTACAACACCAGTTTAAGTCGTCAAAATCAAAACTCATTACAAGTCATTTGATGTTCAAAACTTAGCAAAACTAATACATTTGCCTTCTTCAAAAGTAACACTTCCAAATGCTTTTCATTAAAACTCTCATAAAGCTTTTCCATGAGCTCCTCATAGTTAAGCTTCTCCACTAGCATTTGCATCCACATCTACTCCCGTACAACGAAAGTCATATGATCATCGCTAGGGATGTCAAAAATATCCGTATCCGCGGGTATCCGTGGATAAAACCCGCAATGGGTAAGAAACGAATATTAAAAATGGATACCCGCTACCCGCGGGTACGGGTATTTTTTATACCCGCATGTTAACGGGGCGGGTATGGGTATCATAGTATCCGTACCCGTGGATAACCGTACAAAAATACCTTTATATATATATATATATATATATATATATATATATATATATATATATATATATATATATATATATATATATATTAGTAAACAACATTCTGACCTAATTTTTTTCTAAGTTGACACATCTTGTCTTCTATCTTCATTCTTTGCGCTTCAAGTATTGGTACGTTGTTGTCTTCCAAGAACACCCCTTGACATTCTTCTTTTTCCCTTCTTTGAAATTGGGCATATACATGAAACCCTATATAGATAGTGACGTTTATGGTATGCTTGTTGTCAACGGATGGAATTAAAATAAGAATACTTGGCACATGACAGTTGAGGTTTATTATTTGATTATTTTGCATGAATCAATCGGACAAAGTGTGCTTGTTTATCAAAGCAGTAATTAAAGAAGGATTTCCATTGTGTTGAACGTCATTTTATATTTATTTTTATAATTATTTGGACTTTTATGAACTTGAGTTTGTTTGAACTTTATTTAAAATTTATGACAGTGATGTATTTTATTTTATTTTATTTGAATTTATGATTAAATATTTATTTTTAAATAATTTTGTAAATAACCGTGGGTACCCGTGAATACCCGCGGATATGAAAAAAATAGGCGGGTACCCACATAACGGATACCCGACTGATTCATATTAAAATGTAACATAACTCATTCATAAAAAAAAGTGACTGATACATGTTCTCAACACCACAACTTGAACTCATCGAAATATTACCACCAAGTAATATTAATAACATATCACTCTCTCATAGCCAACCATTATATTTTTCTTGCACACCAACACCTCTTGGAAAAATCCTTTCCCCTGCTTTTCATAGACTTACTAACAACAACTCCACTCGCTCGATAAAGCCTTGGGTGGAGCACTCTTGCTAAGCTTATGCAAAAGAATTACCAAGGAACGAAACCCCTTACCCTGACTCGACAAAGTCGTTGAGGTAAAGAAACCATATTGGCTTTACAACTATCAAAGAGTTCATACTATCTCATCACACATGTACACCCATACATATCATACCTCATCACAATATCAAACATACCTTAACTCATCATGCAATTACATCATATCATGTCGCATCATCATAAATCATTATCATAGTATACCCCAAGCATTATTTCCTTACAGTTTAGGATTTAAACATATAACAACATCATGTTAAAACAAACCACAACAACAAAACAGAAAGTTCCACGTGTGATGAGTGGATTTTTCCACAACCTATGGATTCAGCTCTAGAAAACAAAATGTGAACCAGCGAGTTCCACAAGTGACTTGTGGATTCTTCCATACCCGTGGGTTTGGCTTCAAATATACAAGAGTCAAAAGAGCGGGTTCCACAAATGACCAGTGATTTTCCCACAACTTGTGGATTTGACTTTAAAAATGAAAACCAAGAACTAAAATTCACTAAAGCATTGACACAACTAATGGATTCTTAGTAAACTCATAAAATCTTACCTCCAACGCCCTGCACTTCACAAAAATTCCACAACCATAACTACAAACCCATTATCAAATCGTGCTTACTTCAACCACAATTAACACTCCAAAGGAAAAACAAGTTCTATTTACAACTGTTGCTCTAACCTCAAATAAATTCACATTTTAACAAGATGGAGATAAAAAATCCCTAATTTCCCCATTTATTCCTCCAAACAAAAAATTAAATTAAATAGATTAAACATCTTAACCCTACCATCAAAGCGAATTTTCCATCCATCTCGTCTCACATTCACCAAAAAAATTGATAGGAATCATAGACACAAAAATATCTTTCCTTACCCTATAAACTTAATCCCAAACGATACATTTCACATTACCACCATGAATTCAACTATTAAAGAAACTTGTTATCATATTCCATCCCTAAGAACGAAATTACCCCTTTATAATTCCATATTTTAAAATACAATTAATTCTCCATACATAACCACCAAATAAAATCTGTATGTAATTCTCCATACAAACAAAATTTGTATGTAAAGTCTTAAATTCGTATGTAATTGAATAATTCCGATGAATTATATATGGAAGAATGTCGTATGTAAAATAGACGTAAGTAATTTACATACGGAAAAATTTTCGTATGTAATGTTACATACGAAATAAATCTGTATATAACAGATGAGGTCATTACCCACAAAACAAATCCGTATGTAACAAATGAGAACATTATATATAGAAATAGATTCATATGTAATAATTTAGATTTTACTCATGAAATAAATCTATATGTGACTGATGAGTGACATTTCCAATGGAGAGATCCGTATGTAATTAACATGTACCATAACAATTTTTTTTATATTGCTATAACCCAATTATAATAAAGTTAAATGAAATAAAATTTTACCAACACTAATTCAAGTAAAGTTTGTGTACATAACAATCTAATAAAGTTCTAATAGTACGTCCAAAATCAAGTCATAATTAACAATATATATATAATCCAAATGAATAACTAAGAATCTACATCTAAAACCAACAATAACTCCATCCAAAATGATGGTTTAAGAAAAAGTTGAACATGTTACAAGTTTATTAAATAAAAAGAAAGTACTACAAAAATCAACTGATTTCCATAAAAGTCAGTGCGCAAGTTTGGTTGGTTGGGTAGAATTTTAATACCTTAAAAATCCCTACCTTGTGTGATGTTATCTGTCCAAGACTATCTCCTGCATAGATTTACTAATTTAAATACTTTTCCATATTATTGTTAATTCACCGTTGAAGAAAAAACACAGAAAATGAAGAATAAAAATGATACTTTATGTGGATGGTGGAAATCACATTCCCCAACACAAGAAAATGTTAAGTGTAACACCCCAAATTTTGGGATATCACAGATAGTTAGAAAATGAACACGTTTGGCGGAAAAAGTATTATCATTGAAAATGTATTAATAAAAAAACCTATATTTTAATTTAACTTACATAATTAAAAATGTCACTTTGTCAAAAACTTCCAATAACATTTGGAATAAAAGAAAATTACATAATTTATAGTATCTGATTTAAAACAACTAAATATATTATAAAAACTCCCAAGTCCACCCCAGCCTCTCGTCAATCTACTCCATGCCAAGATTATCTGCAATATCATCTGCTCTCGTATAACATACACGTTATACGATCATTGCACATACAACAAACACACAAACAAACAAATAGGGGTAAGCTAACCATAAACAATGATATTCATAAAAGAAATTCATAAATAAAACTTGTCCAATAATACTCAACGTCGCATTCAAGTAACACGAAAACTTTATGATCACAATCCATGCTTGGTTTGAACACACAAACCCCAAATCCAAACAATCATACTAAACCAAACATAGCATCACATTCATTTAAAATCTTCATTAAATTCCACCAAGAGCTTTCAAGCAAAGCAAAACACTTTCAACATGCAACACATAAGAATTTCATATTGCCAACAAAGTACTCACCATCACATCATGCATGGGAAATAAACCATAATATAAACCCATCAACTTATCAAATAATACATTCATACAATGAACCCCATGAGTGACATTCATTCAAACACAATATAAAATCACACTCAAGTAATTATCCTCAAACAACCACTTTAACTCCATAACCATGCAACCCATGAAAACCAAGAAGGACCACCCATCTCATAATATCCCACCAACACATTAACACATAAAATAATTAGTAACACCAAATGAAAAACACCAACCAAAAATATGAGAAATTAAAGAGAACCAAAAATTTAAACAATGAAAGAAAAATAAACCAAACATCTAACATCCTCACTTAATCTTTCTCTCCCCACCTACCTGCATGCATACGGTCCCATCTCAAAATAAACGTATACACATGCTATGCCTATACTCGAAATAGCATAGAAAAAGGATGAAAGAGAAAACTATCACATGATTCATTTGAACGCATGGAACAAAAGGCTGCACTCACGCACACATGCACCAACCTAACCTCCTAAAAACATGAGAAACCTATATAATAAACATATTGTACCCCTACAACTAAAACATTAACATATATGTGTGGCCCACCAATTCCAAAGTTAGAACCCATTCATTTAAGTGAGAGAGAGAATAGAAAAGAAGAAAGGGAAAAACTAATGCATGAACCCATTCATTTACGTGAGAGAGAGAATAGAAAAGAAGAAAGAGAAAAACTAATACATGACTCATTAATAAAACCAAAGAGAAACCCCATGCTATATGTGATGAAATAGGAAGTCAAGCCTGCACCTAGAGATGTCAAAATGGGTTTTGACCCATGAGTCAACCCGGCTCACCACGGGTTCGAGCCAGGTTGGGTTGAGAAAAAATCAATTTTTCCAAAAGTGAGTTAAACTCAACCCGGCTCACTTAACCCACAGGTTAAACAGGTTCGAACCGGCTTGAAGGTGGGTTGACCCACTTAACCTACCAACATTTTTTTACAATTTTTTTTTATTTTTTTTAATAATTATTTACTACTCCTAATTATATAGATTCACAATTTCATATTTTTAAATGCAAGAATATTGCTCAATCGTATTTGAATAGTTTGAATGTTTAATTAATTTGATTGTCAAGTTATATACGTTAATACTTTAATCTTTAACTATAATCTTCATAGTAAATTACTCAAGCAACCGTCTTATAAACAATGTTTTCTAAATTACCATGACAGAAAATATGAAATGTTAGCCATGTTTTCTTGAATTATATGGATACTTTCTTGGAAACAATTCATCATATATTGGTGGTGAGCATGATGAAGACATTGGTTCTTTATTTTATTGTGATTTTCATCTTATTGGTTGCTTAAAAAATTATTTAAATATTTGAATACTTAAAAATAAATAAATAATTTTTTTATGTGGGTTGGTGAGCCAACCCACTTAACCCACCAACCCGTGATGGGTTGAGCAGGGTTGTAAAATTTCTGGCTCACCATAAACTGAACCGGATTGGGTTCACTCATTTTCAACCTGGCTCGTGGTGAGCCAACCCGTGTAAGCCAGGTTGGCTCACTTTGACATGTCTACCTGCACCATGAATTGTAAAGAATAAAACAAAAGTCCTATGGGTCCCACCAAATAACAAAACATCATAACACTAATCCAAATTTTTAAGTCTTATGTTTGGTACCCCTGGAACACAAAACTCTCGGCCCCACCATCCCATCACTTATACAAGCTTTTAACACTTTAGGTTGCCAAGAGAAAAAGAAAGAAAAAGGAATCATGCCATTGAGAAGGAAACGCGAATATAGAGATATCTGCACCAAACGGAAATAAGGAAAGAGAAAAGAAAGAGAAAGATTTTAAGAGGAGAGAGAAAAGTGAATTTCGTGTACCCTTGCACCATGAGTAACCGGAAGAATGAAAAATGAATTGCATGTTAATAGAACCCTCTCTCACATAGAACCCACTTTCACATAGAACCCACTTTCACAAAGAACCCAATTAACCAAACCAAGGTTTGACGCTATGGCAGCCAAGGAGAATGGACAAGTGCAAGCTCCCACATGCACCAAAAACAAAAACGGAACCCGCAAAGAACATGTAGCGACGCATGTTCTGCGCTACACTCTTCTATACCATTAACTCTTGACTAAGCCATCACCTGTGGCTGCCCCTCATGCATGAAAGAAGAGAAGAATAATGCAATTAAAAACAGTGGCACCATGCACACGTATAAATCATCACAAAGCTTCATGTAATATTGGAATGATAACATAACCACATAATCCATGGCAGCAATGACAGTATACAAAAGATTAACTTCTCCCTACATTACACATGCATGATTTTCAAGTTTCATTCATCAAACAAACAAAACAAAAGAAGAAAACAAGGTTGGCTTCCCCTACCTCATGAAGTTCTTCCAAACATCTACTTCGCTGTCTCATTTCACTTCTCCATGGCTTCTCTCGGTCTCTTTCTCTCTAAATTCTCGTTCTCTCCCTCTCCAAAACCCTAATGTTTAAAACTAAATTTATCTCCTATTTTTCTTAGCATTTTCTGTTTATATTTACAAAATAAAATATAAGATTTGGTTGTTTTCTTCAACTTGTGCTAAGAGTAATGATTAGCGGAAAAATAAAGCAGAAACGAAGTGTAGGGTATGATGCTGTTTTTAGGCTTTTTTGTATATCGGGGTTCATTTAAAGTGAAATTTGTAAAAAAGGGTCTGTTCAATTTTTTTTTTGTAAAATAGGGTCAAACCGGTAGGGTAAGCGATGACATTACAGGTGAAGTCGTCCCCCACCCTATCGGTTTTCTTTCTTTTTTCTTTTTAAAGCAAAATCGTACTGTGGGAGGCCGGTTTCTATTCACTTGAAAAGTGAAGTCGTCCTCGCACATGACGACTTCACTTTTCAATTTTTAACGGGATAGTTTTTCCTGCTCGTGTAACCAGCTTCAAAACTATCAAAAGCAAACATCAAATATATCTGAAAAATGTTCAATCAATTAAACACAACAAGAAGGAAAGTTAATGCAAGGAGAATCCCTTCCGAGGGCATTTGGTTTCTGTAGGCCCAAAAGCCACCAATAGCAATTGGGAAGAGGCACATTGCAATGAAGAAATAAGCAACCTTGGCTCCTTTCCACATTGGCACACCAGCTGGGTGTTTAAAAGTTTAAGGCACTGTGGACTGAATTTTCAGGGCTAAATTGTGACCTATGAAAGAAAAGGCTATAATTCCAAGTGCATTCATGGCATGATGGCAAGAAATACAAGACTATAATTCCAAGTGCATTTATGGCAAGAAATACAGAAGCAGAAGGTTGTAACAATTATAGCGGTTCGTAGGAGATTGAAGGTGGTCTTCGTTGGCTTACAGAGAGGATCCACGCCATGGTAGAGTAAGTTATAATACTGAAACGTTAAAAAAGTATATAAAATAAAAAAACTGAAAAGTGAAGTCGTCATGTACAAGGACGACTTCACTTTTTCAGATGAATAGAAATCGGTCTCTTATATCACGGTTTTGCTTCTCGAAAAAAGAAAAAAGAAACCGGTAGGGTGGAGGACGATTTCATTTGTAGTGTCGTCTTCCACCCTGACGACTTGACCCTTTTTTATAAAAAAAAAATTCAACGAACCCCTTCTTACAAATTACAATTTAAATGGACCCCGAAATACAAAAAAACCATTGTTTTCATCATCCGAATATATTGGGAGCAAGGAGAAAAATGAATGAAATAAGCACTGGAGTATTAGAAACAAATTTGAGGAGAGAGAAAAACTAAAATTTCTCGTGGGCCCCACTAAAAGAGAAGTGAGAAAAATAAAAGAAACTAAATAAATACAGCCAAGTTCGAACCGAAGAGCCTGCATGCGCACATTCAGTTTCCAGCCACGAAGCCAATTACTTTTCCAATTTAAAATATGCACTACTTAATTATATACACATATTCTCAACATTACATATAATATTAAAATTTAAAAATAAATAAAAAAATAACTTAAATCACTTAAATAATTATTATAAATACAACAATAACTTAAATCACTCAAATAATAATTATTTCATATTTCATAATTTAATAACATAATTAAATTAAATAAATCAACAATATTAATCAAGCCATTAATTTTCCTATGTGTTTTTCTTTTATTATAATATTTTTTCGGGTCTTACATTAAGCTTTTTGAGTAAATAACATGCAAAACATCCGAAAGTATGAGACCAAAGAGCTAAGGCAGTTGAACACTTACAAGATTAAGACTAAGAAGCTTCTAATTTACAAGAGTCACAACATGCATAATAGAATATGTTCCATAAAACCACGTGAAGCATAAAACAGAAATAGCAATACAAGTTACAACATTGTTAATTTATCCATTATTTTCGCGAGGCATGTATGAAGTATCAAACTAGAATCCTTTATTACTCAAATATAAGTAAAAGGTGGTCATTTTGGGTAGACTTAAGTATAAGCATATCTCATTCCCTAAACCTTATTTAATGATACCATTTCAAACCTAACCATCATTTTCAACTAATATAATTTGAGGTTAATTTAGGAAAAATATTTCTTTATTGTATGAAAACAAGAAGATTAAAAGAACTTAATTACTATACTTAGCAAGTGTGAAAGTCAGAGTCAGTAATAAATAACGAGGACAAGATGACAACTACAAATTTATTTATCTAACTTGTGAGTCTAAGCTTCAGAAACATTATCAGGAATTGGATAAGGACAAAATCTGGGACAAAATTCTAGTATCCTTATGATTAGAGGTGCTATAAACATTGGGCACACCTTCACAAACAATGGTGAAAGTATGATTAAGAGGAAGAAACACGTAGCAAGTTAATTAAATGGGGAAAAACACAAGTTCATTAGCTAACCTCTTTCCTAATGGATGCATTTAACAACATATCCTTAAACATAATGAAAGGGAGTACCCCCTCCTTCGTCCCTTAAATAAATTATCTCCTCTCTTTCCTCTAATATCTATGCATTCTATTTTAATCCATTTAAATTGAATTTAAAATATGTAAAAATGTCATAAAAAGATGACAAATACAATAGGGAAAGATAAATTATATATAATTTGCAGATTTTTTAAATCTATTTAACTCGTTGCTTTGGCATATTAAGCCATAACTAAAGTTGGTGTGCACAATCAAAGGAGTAAAAGTTTATTTTACATGAAAATTCCCATTCTCAATATGTTAAATAGAGCATCCATAGAAATTTTAGACCAAAAAGGGTATTATTTCCTACATTGAGTAATTGGATGCAAAGTTCTAAATACAAAATTGTTTAATTCCTATGAAAAACTAAAAGCATACTATTTTCATAATTTCTAAGAGAGACGAGGAATAAACTATAGAAAACTATACTATAATCATTAAACACTACCCCGAGCTCCTTAGGAACAAGCTACCATTAAGAAATTACATAATTCATGTAGTTCATACCAATTATTTAATTTTCTTTGCGTCCACCCCTCACTTTTGAGTCCATAACTTATGCAACTATAGTGTATCAGTTAAGAAAATCACATTTAACAATATTTTGGATGTAAATAATATCAAATTTATGATGAGAAATTACATTCAAGCTTCTTTTCAACAACATAATTGATGTAGCCATGAATTCTATGTGGAGTGAGTGTGTGGGGAAAACATCAAATAAAATTTGGCTCAAAAACTTTAGAACAAGAAGTTTAAATATCATATCCAGTCGATTTAGTCCCCCTAAAAAATAAGCAAGCGCACAAATTGTAATACGAGAAACTAAAGGCCATCATTCATTTAAAGTTAGATGAATTTATGAGGCAACTCAAAACCAACAACAAATATATCCTTGTTTTCTTACTTTACACGCTTGCTCGCTTTAGAAGAGCTAGATCCATAGTATTATGTCTAACCATCAAACAAATTGAATTAAAATTACAAGCTCATGCAAGAACTTACAAAACATAAATTGTGCAAATTTCCTTTAGTTTTAAGGCTATCAACATCTCAATCAAATTGTTGCTTCCCAGATGCTAGAAGTGCTTCATCCTTGATCAGGAAAATTAATACATTGAACATTGAACACTAAACATTATGGCAAGTGATTCTCAATGGATTTTCTACTTCTAATAAACATCATCCCTTAATCCCAAATCACCCCCACACTAACAACCTCACACAAAAACAAATTAAAACCTAAACATAACCATTTCTAAAATAGAACAAATCAGCAACTACAAAGACCCATATAAAAAGTGAAAAGTGAAGTTAATATGAAAAGTGTAAGACCCAAGGAATTTAAATAACTAATTAAACAATTATTTAATAAATGCGGGTAGTAGGAGCCTTTAAGGCATTTAATGCAGATAGCTATGATGTGGAAAAGTGCTAGCTCAAATGGTTGAGAGTACTTTATTGTGTGAGAGGACTTGGTTTCAAGTCTTATATATGCCGTTTGTGTGTTATTTAATTATTATTGTTTTAATAATATGCTAGAGCATGTTGAGTGATAATATAATCATAAAATTATATTAATCATCATGAAACTTGAATTGGTTAAATGGTGGAACATTGATTTGGCTTTGGCATGGTGAGGGGTTCAAACCTTGGTGAACCCAAATTAA
>Ga0209589_1011362_pt1 | contig 12573 bp, 6 predicted proteins | sample CowpeawhiteBW_FD_187525 | JGI IMG/M metagenome (GOLD analysis project Ga0209589, IMG submission 187525) | Root nodule microbial communities of legume samples collected from California USA - Cow pea white BW (SPAdes) (version 2) | ecosystem: Host-associated > Plants > Roots > Nodule | place: USA...
TATTTTTGTTCAATTATGTCCCAATTTTTGTTAACATTAACCAATTTGGTCCCTCTCCAAATTAAAAACAAATTTAATTTTTATATTAAAATTCATTTTTTTTATTAAATATTTTTATATAATATATTAAAATTCACATCATTATAACTTTGATATAAAAATTAAATTTGGTCACATCTTCGATAGGGACCAAATTGGTTAATATTAACAAAAATTGAGACCTAATTGAATAAAAATAACAAATATAGGGACTAAATTGAATATAGAATATAGACTTTGACACGTGGCATACTACTGGGTTGACACGTGAACATTTAAAAAAAAATCAAAAAAAAATTTAAAAAAATAAAATAAACCACAAAGTGACACGTGGCAGTTACTGTTCATGGTCGTTAATGATTTAAACGGTGTTAGCAAAAAAGGACCCAATTAAACAAAATTGACGAAAATTGGAACCTATTTGAACACGAAACCAAAATTGAGACTTATTTGAAAAAACTTGACGGAAATTGGGACCAAAAAGGTATTTTAACCAAAGATTAATTTAGAGACCAAATTTTTAATTAAAAATGAATTTTGTAGTAGTCAAATTTTTAATAACTAATGTTAATTACCAATTTAGAACCAATTTAAAATATAAACCATTTTAATTATTAATTTAGATATTAGTGACTTTATTTTAATAAAATTAATCATTATGCAAGATTGTTCTGTAATATTGTAAATTTAATAAATAAAAAGTGTCAAATAAAAAAAAGGATATATATATATATATATATATATATATATGTTATATTTATTGAGAAATATGTTTCACATGAATATCTTAGTTTTATGTGGAAAGGACGAGGACGGTTGATTTAACCTTAAAATTAAAATATAAATCTTTAATTAAAATGACTATTAAAGAATTTATTACGTTTCATTAAAGTCTCTAAAAGATCCATTAAAAAAAATTAATTATCATACCTTAAAATTAAAAGATAATCTTTAAAAGATTTCAATTATTATGTCTTAAATCATCTTATATGTTACTACTTTTAATAATAATAATATTATTATTATTATTAAAATTATTATTAGTAATATTTGTAAATGTTAATATTATAAATGTATTTGATGTTGGAATTTCTTTTATATATATATATATATATATATATATATATATATATATATAATCTATTTATATTTTTTCAAATTGTTTAGAAGCCACAATTTTAGTTACTTACAATGATATCTTTAAATTTAATTATGAAATTGTATTGTTTTTAACTTCATTTGTTATTCTATATATATTGCTTATAATGAAGTTTTAAATTTAAATTGGATTATCTAATGTAAATCAATTCATATAATTAGTAATTGAATGGGTTGATTTTCACAATACGATAAGTAACATTAACTAACAATACAATGAACACTACAACCTTCAACACATCTACTTTTCATTATTATTGTTGTTGTAAGTATATCTGATTAAGGTCATGTTTAAGATTCCACATTAATTTGACTAAATATAAAGAAATTTATAATATGTAAAATAATTACATAAGCTAATTTTAATTAAGTTAGATTTAAAATTTATTTTTTAACACAACAAAAATAATTTTACGGTTTAAATAAACTCAAGTTTTGTTGATAAAAATAAATTTTTCAAAAATTTGACTACCGAGAATAAGTGACCTCATCTCGGAATAAAAATTAATTATTAGTAAACTCAACGGTCATTTTACACATTATTATGACAATAAAATAAATTGGCCATAAGTCAACCTCTGGGCTAACTAATGTGTTGTGAAAATTGGACCAACTTGTGAGTCATTGGTCAAACTCGTCCATATATATACTAAAAAATATATATAGTTTAGAAAATTTGATCATTCTATTCTCTGATATTTATAATCCCTTTAATGTCTTTTTACTGAATCATACAGTCATGATGAAGTACATAATATTTTAAATAAAAAATAAATTCATAACAAAATTCAAATTAAAAATACTGTCATACTAAGGTTATCACAAATTTATACAAAAAATAATAAACAATATTTTTTCAAAGAAAAAAAAAAGGTTCAACTGGACAAGATCAAAGATCAGGTGTCTAATTGTGTTTACTAAAACCTACCGGGTATACATGATTATTTCTAATTTTCTAAGAAATTTTTTTATCACATGGCTGAGGGAGATAAAAAATGTGAAAGCGTGGTGATAAAGAAAAAAAAAAAAAAAAAAAAAAAAGAGAGTACAAAGTGAAGATAAAAATAGAATGATAAAAAATAATTAAATTTTGAATATTACCAAACTGCAATTCCAAATAATAATAATTAGAAATAGAATGGTTAGTTAGTTAATGAACAACTAGGTAGTTATTACTTGTCAGAAGATGCTCTGATTTGGACTTATAGCATGCTAATTACACTAAAAGCAAGCACAAATAGGTGCATGATTCTTAAACACACCAAAAATAGAAGAGTCTAGAAAACTAATTATGTGGAAAGCACATGTTAATAGAAAGTAAAGTTTCTTGAAATAGTGAGAACACCCAAGAAAGTTAAGAATGCTCTGGTTTTCCAAGCTGTCAGAACCCTACTAATATCTTCTTCAACACCCCAAACTAATGCCTAACCCTCCAACCAGATTGCATGCATGCAAGAGATCGTTGAGCCAAAAAGTCGCGTAACCTACACCGCGCCCGCAAGGTACCAACTTCCTCTTGCCCATGACAACGGAGGGGCATGCCAACGCCGTCGAGGCTCTGCCGCCGCCGCCGGGGCGCTACGTCCAAGAAACGTACATCGTGCAGTTCCCCAAAGACCAAGTGTACCGCGTGCCGCCGCGTGAGAATGCCTTGTTCTTAGAACAGTTCCGGAAGCCGGTGACCGTCAAGAAAACGCGCCGTTTCGGCTGTCGCTGCGGTCGCGTCCTTCTCACTGTCGTTCTCGTCGTGGTATCTGTCGTCGCCGTCGTTGGCATAACGCTGGCCACGCTGTACTTTATCTTCAGCCCCACGGGACCCACATTTGGCGTCGGAAACTTGGCTGTGAAAAGCGGCGGCGCGTACAGGAACTCGCGGACCCAGTACAGGGTTTCTTTGAGAGTGCATAACCCGAACGATAAGCTGGGGATCCATTATGCGGCGGGTGACGTGTGGCTGTTCTACGAGAGGACGAAGGTTGCGGCGGGGCGGTTTCCGTCGTTGGATCAGGGTCGAGAAGAATTAAGCACGGTGATAGTTATGATGAGTGGACCCAGTGCAGTGGTTCGCAGGGTAAGCAACAGTAGGGAGCAACCTGTGGCTTTGAAATTGGAGATGAAGCTTGGGATGAGGATCAGAATCGCCGGAATTGAAACGTGGCTTATGAGGTCCAATGTCTACTGCGACTTTGAGGTCACCGATTTCGGGAACAAAACCCGAGTCTCGTCGCAAGACTGCTACACCGAATTCAAAGAATATTAGATAATTAATTATTAATTATCCTTATCATGGGATGTGTTCTGTTGCTTGTGTGGTGACGTCATTAATTTCTTCTTATTTTTCTTTTCCTGTTTGTTAATTATTGCATTATGCAATTAAGTGATGTTGAGTAGGGAGATATCTAAGATCTCAAATTTGAATCCAATATATACTAAAGTAGATAAATAAAAAATATTTTTAGGTATGAGTGTGTCCCTGCGTATATGTGCGTTGCCGCTAAAAAATGTTAGACGTGGATTTGTTGTATGATTGTTTCATTTTTATTAATCTGAATTAAAATATTACTATGAGGAAAATGAATATTTGAGTAGTAATTACTATTTGACAATTCTTTGTATTTTCCTTCAACTCTTCTTTGTCATCTTCTCTTGTCACTGTATTCTTTCTCTTTCTTCTCATTTGTTTTATCTATGGTGTAGTTTGTGATAGTTTTTTGTTTGTATGGTTTTGTCCAAATTAGTGGGTCGCAATTGAAAAATATAGATTTTTTTACTACTAAATTTTTATATTTCTTTTTATAATATTAAATGTCATTTTTAAGTGATTTTCTATTTTTTTATTTTTTCATTCTCAATATTTTAAAATCACTTAAAAAATATCAATTCATATTATAAAAGAAAATTTTTAAAATTTAATAGGAAAAAATATCATTAACAACATTTTATTATCTTACACAAACGCTCTCCTCGTGCCATGATTTATTCCGGAGTTTCACACACAAAATCTCTAGTCTCATTCTTTTATAATAATTTTCCTATAATAATAGATCTCAGAACTTTTTAAGGGGCTGTGCCTTCTTTTGACTTATAACTCCAATTTCATTTTAGTCTTCGTTTTCCGCTTCAGTTTTCCTACTCCCATTATGTATTCTTCGTCTTCCCATTGTTAGCAAATTTTAATCATTACCAATTCTTAGGAAATTAAAATCATCATTCTATTTTTTTTACGACGTGGGAAGAATTTTATCTAATCTCAATTAGTAAATATTTGTGAATTAAAATTTCATTGTATTCTTGACATGTGAAATGAGATATACATTTCAGATTTTCGGAAATGATAACTTGACATATGAATTACATTCATTTCACATATCCTTTTAATACTAAAATATTAAATTAAGACATTATATTAATATATAAATTGAATAATTCACTAAAAGTTTTTAATTTATGTTATTTTAAGTTGTTCATTACATAGATTGAACGTTCTACGCTATAACAGGAGATATTAAGTTATATGTTGCCCTGAGCATACATCAATTAACGTTTGTTCCAAGAACAACAAATATTAATTTGTGGGGTTGGTTTTTTTAAATTTTTCGTCAATATTATCTTCCACCAAAACTATGGAAAATTAATATATAATACTAGAATAGATAAAAAAAAATTCTAAATTTTTCAAGTACTACGTGTATCTCAAATAAAACTGTAAAGTATGGAAAAATGATAAAATACTAAAAAAATAAAAACATACTCTATTTTCAACAATTTTCATCTTAGAGCATCTACGCCTGAGGTTTGCAATAAAAGTTATAATTGAAGTTTTTTACCACTAAATCTTTAACAACTCTGAATTCCTGACCAATTTTTCAGAGTTAAACACTATTTGAATACAACCTAACAGGAGTTGAAAAAAAAAATGATTGAAAAATAGTTTTTTTGCATAACTGTCCCTTTACAGTTACAAAGAATGAATTTAAAATTTAAATAAGGTACATGCCTAACAGTCTCATAACTGTCCTAAAAACTTCTCTTTTCCCTTGGTCTCATAACTAATAATTTTAGAGTCCACAAGCCTTGAGCACTTAGGTTCCATTATGTATATCTTTGTAGCAATTGTTGCCTTGTTCTTCTTTTCGATTTGTTTTGATTCTCTATTTTGATCATTTTTGTCCGTTATCAGCGTTAGTTATGTTATCTCTTCTCTTCTCCATTGATCACCTAATAGGAAATAAATATCTGATTTCTATCCTTTTCGATCATCTACCAGAAAGTAAATAATCGATTTCTAATGATCATCATTGTAAATTATAATGTGTCTCGACTTTTTTGATCCCACGATTTTGTAAGACTTGACCCTTCGTAAAGTTCGATCAACATAACACATTTATGCTAATTCTTGACTTCATAACTACTCTTAGTGTTTTTAATATTTTTTTTCCTACTTTTGGATGCCCTCAATATTACAAGCAAACAATTACCTTTTGCAACTCCATTAACTTTTGGAGAAGCCTTGCATTAGTCAAGTGTTCCAGCTCCAAGTTTGGTCTGGTCAACAATCAAGTGTGAACCTTGCAATGCAAGGCTCTAGTTTCAACCTTGAGTATTACTAATAAAGGTTGTAAACGAATTTCATTAAATCCCTGGCACGTTCTCTTCTACCTCTTCCTCCATGAAATTGATTCTCAAGTTGCCATTAATTTGGTTGAATCTAAGAACCAACCACACGATCCTTGTCACAACTTGATCAGGATATACATATCAGACACACTTTGGCCTAGTATATTTTATTCCTCAGGCCATTCTCTCAATGAATAAATGTATATATGATCTTAATTTTGAGACGTTACAGGCTAAAGTATGTAACATAAATTTCATGTGAAAACTCATTAAAATATTGTGATAATCACACTAAACCACGCTAAAAAGAATTAGCACAGTGTACCACCATTTACTTAATATACCCCACAACTTTTTTAACTATATAAAACCATCAACTTCTCCAACTTGTTCTTGTTTATAGATTATAATCTATAGATATAACCTAAAAGAACGATACAGTATAAATACGGCACATGGATCAGAAGACTCTGTGGCAGAAGAAGACAAAAACGAGGGAATATAATATCATATTTTTCAAATTAGAACCTCACATGTACTTCAAACCATGTAAATATCCTAAACGCTAACCCTTCATTAAAACCTGGGTAGAAAGCAACATCTAAACTAACCATAGTCAAGTATAAACCAATCTCAACCTTATTCAAAATACTAAATAATCAGAGGTTAGGTTATTAAATTCTTAAAAAATTTATGGAATGACGTGCAAGGCAAACCTCGTCTTCAGAAGGAAACAGTTCCGAACCTCATGTGTCCCTCCGAAGACACAGCAACGAGTTCCTGTGGCGGTGGGTTGTGAAAAGTGGAGATGAAATCAGAGACAGTGACACTGATGCTGGTGAATCTAGCAAGTATTATGCAGAGAGCAGATGAGTCGTTGCTTCCAGGAGTGTACAAAGAGGTTGGTCAAGATCTGAACGCTGACCCCACCGCGTTGGGTTCGCTCACACTGTTTAGATCACTTGTTCAGTCTCTGTGTTACCCTCTGGCGGCATACCTCGCCACGCGTCACAATCGTGCGCACGTCATAGCTCTTGGTGCTTTTCTTTGGGCTGCTGCTACCTTCCTCGTTGCCATCTCCTCCACCTTCCTACAGGTTCTTCCTAACCTATTTTCACCTTCTACTCGTCAATTCTTTTGTTATATACCACAACTTTAGAGCTAGATATCAGTCTTATAAATAGGAATAACGGTCTATAATATAATGAGAGTAAAATACTCCTGCATCAGTCACTTGAAGTCATATATTAATTAGAGACATGATAGAATTTAGAATTTAGAATTTAGAATATGTAACTAGGTACAAACCTCACTATTAGTCAATTTTGTAAGGTTTAGTCAGTTTTGTAAGGTTGAATTATACTAAAAATTCACTTCTTAACATTATATGACATCCACAAGTAGAGTTTATTTTAACGAGATTTATTATTTTAGGACATATTGTTTCACTTGCTATTGAGCCGTTATATCTAATTATTTAATAATGTCATATTATACGCTCAAGATATATATACTTTGGTGTGAGTGAGTGTGTTGGAAGTCATACATCGAATAGAGATAAAACTAATTTATAATATATAAGTAAGTGCAAATCTTATTTTACAAATCGATTTTGTAGAATTGAGTTAGACTTAAAATATACTTGACTTCAAAATGTAAACATGAAATATTTACAAGTAATTAGGTAAAAATTCAAGTTTTCCTAGACTCATGTGCATGTTTCCTAACAATTTGGTGCTGCAAGATATGGATGATCAGGTGGCAATTTCAAGAGGTTTAAATGGGATAGGACTTGCCATTGTTATTCCAGCAATTCAGTCGCTGGTTGCTGACTCAACCGTTGATAACAACCGAGGAATGGCTTTTGGGTGGCTGCAACTGACCGGAAACCTAGGAAGCATTATTGGTGGTCTCTTCTCTGTACTCATAGCCTCAAGCACAGTTGCAGGTATACCTGGGTGGAGAATAGCTTTTCATCTGGTTGCATTGATCAGTGTTATTGTGGGAATATCGGTACGTCTCTTCGCTAATGATCCACACTATTCAAAGAGCGATCACACAGCAACAAATGGAGCTTCAAACAAGTCCTTTTGTTCTGACATGAAAGACTTAATGAAGGAAGCAAAGTCAGTGATAAGAATTCCAACTTTTCAGATAATTGTGGCTCAGGGAGTGTTTGGATCATTCCCTTGGTCAGGTTTGTCTTTTGCCACGCTTTGGTTAGAACTAATAGGCTTCTCCCATGTGACAACAGCGACCCTTTGGACCTTATTTATAGTTGCTGGTTCATTTGGATCTTTATTTGGAGGGTGGATGGGAGATTTTTTATCCCAAAAATTACCCAACTCTGGTAGAATAGTATTGTCACAAATAAGCGCTGGTTCAGCCATTCCTTTAGCAGCGATTCTGCTGTTGGGATTGCCAGATGATTCATCCACTGCCTTCATGCATGGTCTTGTTTTAGTCATCATGGGATTCACCACAGCCTGGAATGCTCCAGCCACTAACAAGTACGTTTCATAGCTTATGTTTTTTATATTCAGAATTACTATAAGTTTTAAGCTGTGAGGAATTATCATTGGTAGATAGCCTAATCAAACATTTTTGTGTAATTAATATGGGATTCTAGTTTTCTTAATACACTGTAGTTGTTGTTTAGCAGCTAAGAAGGGTTGAACATTGATTAAATGCAGCTTGTTTTAGTTTTATTTGAAATGTAATACTGTGGACAGTCCAATATTTGCAGAAATAGTTCCTGAGAAGTCTCGAACAGCTATATATGCTTTGGATTGTTCATTCGAGTCTATTTTGGCATCTTTTGCTCCTCCTATTGTTGGAGTGTTGGCTCAGCGTGTTTATGGTTACAGACCAATCCCAAGGGGATCCTCGGATTCTGTGGGGATTCAAACTGACAGGGAAAATGCTGCGTCTCTCGCCAAGGCACTTTACACTGCAATTTTAATTCCGATGATAATCTGTGTCTCCGTCTATTCATTGCTTTACTTCACCTACCCAAGGGACAGGGAACGAGCAAGAATGGTATCGTTAGTGGACTCAGAAATGCTCCATCTACAACTGGAAGATGCCACCAAAGAACAACATTACCAAGTTACTGATTTAGAATCAAATTGGGTGAATGATGACAAGGAAAGTAGCAAGTTCCACATCGATTATCCAAGGGAAGAAAGCGTGGAGGTAGATGATGATGATAAGAAAGTTTTGTTGTCCTAGTATTAGTTCACTTCTGCAACCAAACACTGGTTCATTGATCAAATTTTATAGATATGTATTGGACAACTCTGAAAATTGTTGGTATGATGTTTATTCCTTAATTTTTGATGAATGAATCACATTCAATGATTCTTGATGTCTCCAAATCCCCTGGCATGGTCATTTCACTTTATGTCAGGGGTGCTAGATCTCTGTATCATCTATTCTTGAATATTTTTGTATTTTAAAAATTACTTTTACATACATTATTTAAAATATATATATATATTCTACTACACCAATCAAATCAACTATAAGTTTCCTACTATTTTTTTTAATTCTTAATATTAAAAAATGCTTAATTCCTTTTCTTCTTAATAAATTAAAAATATTTAATAAATTGAATTTAATGTTGCTTAAGCCTTGCCCTCTAGACGCTTAAGATTATAGGTTAGAAGGAGTTTTCTCATAATTGTTATGAGAAAAACTCTTACAAATAATATGCTAAATTAGCCCAACAATGAACAAAATTCCTTTAGTTCCCAAAATTGTAAAATTGACATCTCTGACAATATCAAAACAATGATCAGTTTACCGACTGATGATTATGTTATTCTTGGAAATACAAAAATATTAACTAAACTATTAATGTTCTAATAATTTTAAAAACTAAAATAAGTTTCTTTTATATTTCAAGAGTTAAGGCATTAATTGAATGTATTGTGACCTTTTGACTTAATGGTCTATCGATTCGTCTGAACTCTAACAAGTGGATGATTTTTCACTTAATTTATCACAATATAAAAATGGGACGCGTAGAACAAAAAGTAAATAATTGAACCCTTTTGATCCCCTCCTCCCCAGGCTTTTGGTGCAGACATGGTTCACATGAATCTGAGCCGTTGACTGGGCCATCGGGATGAGAAAGAATATTATAGACGGTGGAGATTGAATGAGGCATAGATAGGCAGTGAAATTGTAACATCTGAAACGCGCCATGTGATGGGTCTCCGTCTCCTACCACTTTGGCAGCACACAATTCCACTCTGACACTTATACTAACTTCATTTTTTCCACTTCACTCACTCACTCACCCATAGTGCAAACTTCAAACTATAAAATCCCACCCTTCCTTTTCACACTACCCTTCCCCTTCCTTCTTTCTTTCCATCACTTCCTAAATCTGATGCTATTAAATTCGCATGTGACCCTTCTATGTATTAATTACTATATAGCTAGATCTTAGGGAGCCTCTGTTTGTAGATCTTGAAGCAAATACCAGGAAAACCAATGGCTCAACTCAATCTCAGAAAGGTAACACTGTTCTCTGCTGTGTTGTTCCTTTCTCTATCCATTTGCATCAGTTCTTGTTTGGAACCTCAATGTGAGACTACACACTTGTCTGCTACAAGAAAAATGTTGGGTGCAGAAAAAGAAGACCTAGAGAAGCCTTTCAAAAAGAAAACCACCACTCAATCCACCAAAAATCAGACCAAGCTCATCAAACCCACTGCTCTGTCCTCAAAGAATCAAACCAAGACCATCAACAAATCCGACAACATTTCCTCAAAAAATCAAACCAAAACCCTCAAATCCAATATCCTTTCCTCCAAAAACCAAACCAAAACCACAAAACTATCCAACAACATCTCCACCAAAAACCAAACCAAGCCACTCAAGCTTAATTCAACTTCCAAAACCAAGCCTACCACCGATACTGCCCTCAAGAAACTCAACATCTCCACCGCCACAAAGATCATTAAGAAGCTCAACGTCACCTCGAAATCCCCAACATCAAAACCCAGCACAGTCTCTTCCACTTCAAAACCATTGGATCTCGCGAAAGCAAGTAACAAAACAACAAAAGCCACCGCCACCAAAGACGACGCAAACAAGAACAACAAGCAAGCTAAAACAGCAAAAGCAGATCAAAGTCACGAGGCAACAGACAAGAAACAAAAGACTCCACAGCAACAAACCAAGAAGAAACCTACGATACAAACACCGCCGAGTTGGATTCTGGACGAGGAAGATGATTTGGTTTCAGAGTTCACAGATCTACCGAATAGATTCCATCAAACACTCCTCCCGGACCTCGAACGAATCTCAACCACTTCCAAAGCCTACATCACCAAAGCCAATAACGAAATGACAAAAGGTTTCAAACCCTACGTGGGAAAAAAATACGCACCCACCGTCGCCGCCGTTATCTCATGCTTCTTAGTATTGATCCCTTTGCTCTTAGTTTCTCTCCTCTGCTCAAGAATCAAAGCCTATTTCTCCCTCCAGAAAATCTTGATCTTCATCCAAGTCTACCTCTCTATCTACTTCACCGTTCTCTGCGTCACATCGTTGTTCACCGGTCTCGAACCACTCAAGTTTTTATACTCTACTTCGCGGTCCACGTATCTGTGCCTGCAGGTGCTGCAGACTCTCGCTTACGTGTTCTATTTGCTGCTCCTCCTCATGTATCTCGTCCTCGTCTTCTCCACCGACTGTGGGCTAAGCTCCAAGTTCTTGGGCCTGGCCCAGGTATTGGTGGGCTTCGCTGTTGGGCTGCATTACTACGTGACGGTGTTTCACAGGGTGGTCTTGCAGCAACCGCCAAAGACGAATTGGAAGATCCACGGGATTTATGCCACGTGTTTTCTTCTCATTTCCCTTCTTGCCAGAGCTGATAGAAGGAAAAAGACTTACGTGGAAGACGGTGGAGGAGAAGGCAAGAAAAATTAATGTATTTTTTTTACTGTTATTTTTTTTTCTCATTTCAATTCGATTCAATTTAATAATTAAAGCAATATCCAAAAGCAACCAAGCAAGCTTATTCTATAAATAAGACGACAACAACACTTTAATGCTTCCTAATTTTCATCAAAACCGGAACGTTCCAATTCTCACTCCCTGAAGTACAATTTGCAAACTTCACTTATTTTATTTAAATAAATAAATTTAGGCTTAAATATCTTTTTTACTTCATTTTCGTAGTGTTTGTTACGGATGGTCTTCATTTTGACTGAATGTTTAAAATGATCCTCATTTTTACCGAATGTTTAAAATGATTCTCATTTTCGCAATTGGGGTTTTATTTGGTCCTTTTCTGTAACGCCATTTAAATTATTAACGAAACATCGTACATGTGGCACGGTTTGTATTAGGGTGTGTTACGTGTATTGTACAAGTGTGGGTAATTAGATATTTGGAGATAAATAAGTGAGTTAGGGATTTGGTAAGGAATGTTTGGGCAGTTGGTGAGTTTTGGCAATCTTTTTCCTCCATTCCCAATTGGTGTTGCTGCAATCTTCTTCTTTCTGCAATCCCATTATATAGGTATGTTACGGTCCCAATCTTCGTGCACTGTTGGTGGTTCAACGAGAAATGGATTAACCCCGAGTTGTAGTTGCGGAGAGATGACAGCTTTGAGAATGGCAAGAACTCCAAAGAATATTGGTAGAAAATTTTGGGTACAATCTGTTTTTATTTTTGTGTTAATAATAAATTGGTTTTAATTTTTGGTTTATTGATTTACAGAGTGGTGGTTCCAATAATGTG